>ODAJ012171707.1_pt1 | contig 45058 bp, 50 predicted proteins | sample 1539241 | NCBI WGS metagenome assembly ODAJ01 (sample SAMN02144231, study PRJEB22623) | gut metagenome | biome: sheep rumen | host: Ovis aries | place: New Zealand
GGGGGGGGGGGGATGTAAAATTCTGTTAATTGACTACGTTATTCAGGAGTCAAAAATCGAGAAGCACACCGTTACGGTGAACATCCCGGACTCCGACGGCATAAATCAGGAAGTTACGAAAACCGTCCCTGGCAAGGTCCTGGCATTCAAGTTCAAGAAGATCATCAAGACCTTCGTGATGGGTGAGGAGGAAAAGTATCTGTTCGAGAAGAAGAAGGACAAGGACGGGAACCCGACGGACGTCGATGCAGAGTTTTACACTTTTACTGGCAGCAAGATCATGATTGACCAGGCACTGAACGACTTCTCGCCTGCCGACCTGCCATGTCCTACTGTTATCCAGCAGTTCCAGGGCAAGGACGGCAAAACTTACACCAAATTCACATAGTTATGGAAAAGCATTCATTTATCTACACAGAACGCCGTACTTTCGGAAAGTTCGACGCAAACAACATCATTGGCTACCTTGAGGAGGAGCGAGTACCGGATTTCCTGCCAGAGGGGGCAGATCAGCCTACTATCGGATACAAGTACACCGGCACGGAAAAGGACGGCGGTACCGTCATGCCGTGCACCGACCCCACTTCTTATCCGGAGGTGACAAACGCCATCATCCGCTCAAAGTTCAGCGAGAGCGATGAGATGGCCATCCACCGTCATCACGGCAACGATCCAGAGGAATATGCCGAGGAATGGCAGGAATACAACGAGTTCTGCGAATCTGCCAAGGCACTGGCCAAGGACTGGCTCGGAATTTAGTAGTTTCTACGTCTACCTGTGCACTGCCATACCGCCCATCAGCGACGTGGCAGTGTATTTTTATGCCCGTATGTTTCTTCCTACTTTTGCAGAAACAAATATCAGAAGATATGAAAGAAAATACAAAAGACTGGATTCATTACACGTCTGCCGTCGCTCTGATAATATCGTCGATCGTCATGGCCTTCGTGTCGTTTTTCATGACCGAAGATATCGGCCCTGGTCCGCTGACATACATCGGCGAGGCTTTGTCTGCAGCACTCGGACTGTTCGGTATCGGTATCTATGCGGTCAACAAGATCAATTCCATCAGCAGAAGGATGGATAGTCGTTTCAACGAATTACAGGCTAGAGTCAGAAAGGAGGAAGGCAATGAGACGGATCAATAGGATCTTTGTGCATTGCACAGCAAGCCACCAAAGGACCACCACGGAGGCATCGCTACGGGACGAGTTCAAGAGAAAGGGGTGGAAGTCACCGGGATATCACTATGTTATTAAAACCGATGGCAATATTATCGTGATGCTTGACGAATCACAGGTGGCCAATGGCGTGAAAGGCTATAATTCACATAGTATTCATGTGGCATGGATTGGTGGTATCGACAATCAACACCCCAAAGGGATTGATAACCGGACGCCTGAACAGAAAGCTGCACTCTTTGACTTGCTAACGAAACTCAAACTGAAGTATCCTGATGCTATAATTATGGGGCACCGTGATATATCACCAGACCTTAATCATAATGGTATAGTGGATCCATGGGAACGTATCAAAGCGTGCCCTTGCTTTGATGCAATGGTAGAGTATATGGACATTAATAAAATAAGCTTATGAAAGATTCAATTAAGATTTTGTTTGCATGCATCATCATGTTAACTGTAGGCTTCGCACTCTTCTATGAAGAAAAAGCCAACAAAAAAGAAATTGCTGCTCTAAAGGAACAGTTGGCCGCTGCTCAGAATCAGGTTCCATTACAACGTGATAGCATGAGGATTCATGATAAAGATTCGCTGCGAGAGGTTCAGGTGGTTACCTCGCCCGTTATCGAAGCAGAGTTAAAGGCCTTGCGGCGACAGCTGCTTATAGATGAGCAACTGATTAAGGACTTAGGCCTGAAGCTTAAACAAGTGGATGCCATACAGAAAACATCAACAGAGACAAAGGATTCCGTTAAGGCATCATTTGACAATAGTTCTAAAGTGTTCAGCTATGACGACAGCTGGAGCCATCTTAAATTCAGGCTCCGAGACTCTACTTTTTATTATAATATAAGGGATTCCCTGGCGACAATCGTACACCACGAATTTAAGCACCGCTTCCTATGGTGGAAATGGGGAGTAAAAGGATACAAGGTGAAAGTTGTAAACTTCAATCCTCATTCCACCATTCGATACAACACCTATGTAAAGCCCGAGAATTAGCCCGGGCTTTATTATTTACACCTTATTAATATTAAATATATGCTGAAATATTTGGTAGTTTAAGGAATTATGTGTATATTTGCAGCAAAGATATACTACTATGGGTATTTTGGCAGGTCTGTACGCTTTGCTTGGCATAGGTGGAACGGCTTATCTTACCGGCTCAGGCATCGGGAGCATCTTTAGAAAAGAGGCTTCCAATGAAGAGTTCTGCGATATGTTCAGAAAAGAGCAGCAGCGTAGGGAGGAAAGCCGGATGAGATTTAAGGAAATCCATCGGGGCAAACCAGCCATATAGGGTATTTTTAAGATATAGCGATGAGTGGTAACTTTGCATAAAAATGTAACGTTACCACTTTTTCGTTATGGCAAAAGACCAAATATACAGCAGCGTCATCCGTCTGAATACAGAGGATGCGCAGAACAAGATGGAAGACCTGAAGAAACGGGTTCAGGATCTCGTGGCGCTTCGCGATACCATCGACAAAAAAAAGGACTCAGGCTACTACAAGTCCGTTAGCAAGCAGATCAATGCCGCTAAGGCAGAGCTGAAGGTGTATGAAAACGAGGTGATGAAGACCATCCAGACGCTCGACAACCTCGGCAATGCTTCTGCTAAGGATATCCGTGATGCCCAGAAGTCCCTGCAGAAAATGATTGACGCGAAGCCTCAGGGTGCCGAGGAGATGGGGGATTTCGTGCGTCGCCTGCAGGAGGTGAAGCAGGAACTGCAGAGCATCGCCACCATGCGGGCCTTCGATGAAGTGAAGGCTGGCATTACCGGTACCGGCAAGAGCGCACAGCAACTGGGTGCTGAGATGCGCTTCCTTCGTGAGACGTCCGAGAACGTCGGCACGGCATCCGTCCAGCAGCTGGAGAAAGCACTGGAGGTCGCCCGCGAGCACCTGAAGGTTGCCGAGCAGGGCAGCAAGGCCTATGAGCGTTCGACTGAATACATCCGCAGTTTCACTGCCCAATTGGAAAAGGTGAAGGAGGAACAAAGGAAGTCCAACACGCTCATTGACCGCTATAACAAGGAACTGAAGGAGGCCGGAAAGGAAGAGAAGGCCGTGGCCGACGAAGCGACCCTCATCAAGAGGACGCTCGACAATATCAGCGGTGCCAGCATGCGCGATCTTGAATATTCCATCAAGGCCGTTAGCGAACAGATGAAGGATATGGATCGCAACTCCGACGGTTACAAGGAGGCAGAGAAGAAAGTCAGGAAACTGCGCACTGAGCTGGAGAGGACCAAGCAAGAAGCAGGTGCTCAGCAGTCAGTATTCGGGAAGTTTATAACCTCCCTGAATACGAACTGGGGTGCCATCACCCAGATTCTCGGTGCTGTCACTGGTCTTACGATGACCATGCGCAAGGCTGTTCAGGACTATGCCACCATGGAGGAAGAGATGGCAAATGTCCGTAAATATACAGGTCTGGCAGATGAGGGTGTGAAAGAACTCAATGATGATCTGAAGAAAATGAACACCCGCACCAGTCGGGAGGAGCTAAACCAATTAGCGGGTAGTGCCGGAAGGCTGGGCATCCAGGCAAAGGAAAGCATTCTGGAATTCGTCGATGCTGCCGACAAAATCAAGGTTGCCCTCGGTGATGACCTTGGCGATGGTGCCGTAGACCAGATAGGTAAACTGGCTATGGCCTTCGGAGAGGATGAGAGGATGGGACTGCGTGGTGCCATGCTGGCAACCGGTTCCGCAGTCAACGAACTGGCACAGAACTCCAGCGCAAAGGCTGGGTTCCTCGTTGACTATACGGCTCGCGTGGCAGGCTTCGGCAAGCAGCTGGGTCTCACACAGGCACAGATAATGGGTTACGGTGCCGTGATGGATGAGAACCTTCTGCGTGATGAGATGGCAGCCACCGCTTTCGGCAATATGCTTACCAAGATGCAGACCGATACTGAGAAATTCGCCCGTATTGCCGGTCAGAGCGTCGAGGATTTTACAAAGCTACTGAATGAGGATGCTAACCAGGCTATCCTCAATCTGGCCGACAGTCTGCGCAGTCAGGATCCGCAGACAATGATGAAGATGCTCGATGACATGGGGCTGGATGGTGCCCGTGCCGTCGGTGTGCTCTCCACTATGGCAGATAAGATAGACGATGTGCGCGAACGCCAGAAACTGGCTACTGAGGCTTACAAGCAAGGTAACAGCGTCATCAAAGAGTTCGGTGTTATGAACAATACCGTACAGGCCAATCTTGATAAATGCAAGAAAAAGTTCCATGAGATGACGATACAGCTGGGTGAACAGCTGCTGCCGGTTGTCAAGTACACCTGCACAGGTTTCTCCCTCTTCGTGAAGGCCCTGTCGACAACAACGAGCTTTATCATGGAAAACAAGGGCGCCATCATTGCCGGCGGTCTGGCTATTGCAGCCTATACCGCTTATGTCAATGCCGCTACCATTGCCACAAAGGCACATACCATCGCAACAAACATTGCCAAGGCAGCAACCGCCGCTTTCAACTTCGTTACGAAGATGAATCCCATCGGTCTGGTGATTGCCGCTTTGACTGCTGCTGTGGCCCTCTTCATCAAGTACCGTGACCGCATCAGCGGAGCCAGTGAGGCTACCTCGATGCTCAGGCAGGCAGGTGCAAGACTGGCTGGTATTCTGGCACAAGTTGCGGGTTGGTTGATTAACCTCGTTAAATGGGCTGTCTCACTGTATGACAAATTCTCGTTCTTACGGAAGATCATACAGCTGCTGGTGACAGCATTCACCACAGGCTTCACCACCATAACCATCGCCGTGAAATACCTGATTGACGAACTGGGTGCAGTAGCCACAGTAATAGAAGGTATATTCACGCTAGATTGGGGAAAAATCAAAGACGGCTTCAGACAGGGCTTCAAGGCCATCGCTGATGCCGCTGTCGCTCAGTTCAACAACGTAAAGCGTACAGTGAAGGAAACATTCTCTGCTCCGCCTCCTGCCGGTTCCGGTGAGAATGCTGTGGCTGAAGGTGCAGCCATCGGTGCATCTGTCGGCAAGGCTGCAGCGGACAAACCCGTCGAGCAGACACTGCCGGAGATTGTCGTGAAGCCCCAGAAAAAGCAGCCTTACGTGTCTGATGCCGATATGAAGAAACAGGAAAGAGAGCAGCGCAAGGCAGAGGCAGAGCGTAAGAAGAAAGAGAACGAGGAACGGAAGGCCCTGCATGAGCAGAGCAAGCAACTGAAAGCAGAGATGGATAACCGTCTGGCAGAGGAAGCCGTCAGCTATAGTCTCGGTCTGACGAACTACCGCGACTACATCGAGAAGCGTAAGCAGATCCAACTGGAGAGCATCAAAGAGCGTAAGGCGCTCTTTGAGAAGGGTAGTACCGAATACCTGCGCCTCGATGCCCAGGAGAAAATGCTGCTTGCCCATGGGGATGAAGAGGCAAGGAAACTATCCCTGAAGGAGAAAGAACGAGAGCATAGCCAGAAGATGGCCATGCTGGAATCCAGCTTCTACGATGAAAGGTTTGCTGCATACCATAATGAGCAGGCGTTGAATGAAATGTTATTCCAGGAAGAGATGGCTTTCTTGCAGTGGAAGAAAGACCAGGCCGTAAAAGGATCACTGGAAGAAATGCAATTGGAATGGGAAATAGCTGACCGCAGCGCACAACATCAGGAAGAGACTCGGCGCGACATCGAGGAACGCCTGCTAAAGATCCGGACCGATTACCTCTATCAGTCCAACGACATGCAACGTGACATTGAACTGAATGCCCTGCAGGAACTCTACGACAAGAAACTGCTGGCGGAAGAGGACTACCAACAGGCAAGGTTGGCCATCGAGGCTAAGTATGCCCAGAACCCTGCACAGGCTACAAAGGACAAGTTCACAGAGAATGTGAACAATGGTCTGGCCGTCGCACGCGAAAAGGCAGGCGATGCTAATGCCAGCAATCCATGGACCGGCGATCTGACAAACTATCTGAATACAAACACAATGCTGAAACAGCTCTATGAGCAAGACAAGCTGACTCATGCCGAGTATCTTGCAGCAAAGGCTCAGAACCTCTCTGAGTTCATCGAGCAGGTTCAGCAGAAGTACCAGGTAATGTTCCAATCGGTTTCAGCCGTTCTGGGTGGAATCAGCAACTATGCCAAGGCATGCTCTGACTATGAGGTAGCCGTCGTAGAAAAGAACTACGACAAACAGATTGAGGCAGCAGGTAACAACGAGCGAAAACGCAAGAAACTCGAAGAGAAAAAGCAGAAGGAGATTGCTGCCATCAAGTCAAAGGCCAATAAACGGGCCATGAAGATAGAGATTGCCCAGGCACTTGCCAGCACGGCAATGAGTGCCATCAACGCCTATTCGTCTGCTGCACAGGTACCGCTCATCGGTTATATCCTGGCACCTATCGCAGCAGCTGCTGCAGTGGCTGCCGGCATGCTCCAGATAGCCACGATTAAAAAACAGCATCAGACGGAGGAAAAGGGTTACTATAGTGGCGGTTTCACCGGAGGCAAGCGATATCAGAAGGAAGCCGGAGTGGTACATGAAGGCGAGTTCGTAGCCAACCATCAGGCTGTCAACAATCCGAATGTGCTGCCGTTCCTGAACTTCCTCGACCAAGCTCAGCGTAACAACACCGTTGGTTCACTGACTGCAGAGGACGTATCGCGCTCCATGGGCGCTGGTGGCAGCAGCCAGATCGTCACTCCGATTGTCAACGTCCAGACAGACAATGAAGAGTTACGTGATGCCGTCGATGCTCACCGAGAAGCTACAGACCGGCTGATTGCAAGGCTGAATATCCCCATCGATGCGAGGGTAGTACTGACGGGTACTGACGGCCTGAACGCACAACAAGAATTATTGGACAGAATGCTTAAGAACAAATAAATATGGCAGTCAAATTATACCTGGATAACCAAGAGGTCATCACAGACAGCACTCAGGAGATCAAGATAACAAGGGAGAATCCGTACTTCACGCTTTCGGATTCTTACACCCTTGACGTTTCCATCCCGCTATCCATCCTTCAGAACCGGAAGTTTTTCGGAGGCATACAGAAACTGGAGAAAAAAAGAGAATACCGAGAATATGCCTGCAGGCTGTATTGCTCGAACTCTCTGCTGATGGAAGGAACTGCACGTATCGTACAGTCCACAGAGTCGGTTGTTAAGGTTCAACTTGCCTGTGGCGTCTCAGCCCTGAAGATGTCAAGCGAACAGGAAGGGACATACATTGATAACCTGATTACAGAGAAGGAGGGCTGGCAACTGAACCTTACAGGTTTTCTCGATTACGGCCCTACGTCAGACGCACCATTAGACGACATTATGGGCGGTACCCACACAGGATACGGTTTTCCTGTCCTGGACAATACGAACGATATAGTGGTCAACATCGCTGATGCAGATTTTATGCTGGCAAGATCCTGTACTTATGTCAGCGAGTGTCCGCGACTACTGGACGTAGCAAGGCTTATCGCATCGAAGATGGGATACACATTAGACATGTCAATTCTTCCTGCAGCATGCTATAGTATATTTATAGTATCGGCAACACATGGCAACCTCGGAAAGAAAATCCCTCACTGGACTGTCAAGGAATTCTTCAAGCAGTTCCAGAATTTCTTCGGATGTACTCTGGTCCGGAGCGGAAACAAGGCGCTGCGCCTGGTTCCGCTTGACAGTTTCGCACAAAACCCTGTCACCACTATCACGCCTCTGAATGAATTTCAGGCAGAATACTCGAAGGATGACGATGCAGAAGGCATCATGAACCGTAATGTAGAGTTCGAGATGGAGAATTCCACCTCAGAGACTGTCGATGAAGAAATCCTCGAGCAGGCAAAATATACATCTGAATACTCTGATGCCGGTGTCATGATCAATGCCTTCCGCAACGAGACTGATGCCGTAAGGATGCATAAGATATACAACCTGAATGGTGAGTTATATGTAGGATGGGAAAAGGGTGAGAATGACTATGAGCTGAAACGCGTGGCTCCTTTCAATCCGTTGAAACGATTCGAGGGTGCCGACAGTGTCAAACTTAAGATATCCCCTGCATATATAGATGAAGAGGTGGAATGTACCATCTATGCAACGCATGACTTTCTGGTTAGCCCTTATGCATTCAAACTGGAGCTTAACCTTCCTTCCGTATCAAATCCTTTCGGACAAAGTGTAAACTTCGGATACAATCCTTCAGGGAATGATAACCAGGAAAAGAGTCCGACACTCCAGAGCCTGGTGGAAGGCTCTGAGTCAATCGTCAGCAACGAAGAAAAGTCGGATATCATGAGTGTAGCGTTCCTCGATGGAAAAGTAGAGTCTGTTACTGCGGTGTCTGAGCATTACGGCGACAAGTCTTTCACGTACCAGATTCATCTGGCATTCACAGACTACAATTTCAAGAAGCAGTTGTCTAACAACCGCAGCAAATGGAGTTTCAGCCTGAATGACCTGACAGGTTATGATTTCTATCTCGGGCAGCTGCACAAGATAAACTTCCGATGCTCCCACAATGTGAAGCACATCTTCAAGTTCCTGTCTGACTACATCCCGGAGGCCGACAATATCTTCATTATCGGAGGAAAGAGGTATGCATGTGAGAAGATCGAGGCCAGCATCAAGCAAGGGAACCTTGACAAACTGATGACCGGCTACTTCTATGAAATAGTGTCATAGGTCGCCGTCAAAGTGCTTGGCTGCCTCGTTGACATAGCCAGACCGTCGCTTCATATAGAGGTTCGTGACCTCCACACTGGAATGGCGTGCCTGGTCCCTCGCTGATATTACGCCCAGCTTCTCGCCATGGTCGATGATGCCGGTATCCTTCAGGCTATAGAACATATAATAAGGTGGGAATCCCAATTCCTCGCGGAGCTTGGCAAAGCGGTTCCTGAAGATATCGCTCCTGGCACGTTCCTCTGATGGTATGAACTGCTTGCCGAACAAGTACGATCTCCCGGAATGACTGAACACTTCGAGTTCCAGCATCAGCTTCACAATCTTATCGTGAAGTGGGACCCGTCCGTTCTTGCGGTTCTTACTTACCATCGACGGGACAAATACCGTCTGATCCTGCAACTGGATATCCCTCACTCGTATCTTCACGAGCTCGATGGGCCTGATCATCGTGTAATACTCGAAGTAGCAGGCCAGCAGGAACCGCTTATCTGTCTGTCTGAGGTATGCGGACATACGCTTCACGTCTGGTACCGACAATGGCTCCCTGAACTTTTCCTTCACAGGAAGAATCGGGATCTTCGATATCGGATTGTCAGAGAGATACTGCTTTTCCACCAGCCAGGTGCAGAAAGCGGACATCCATGTACGGTAGTTGTTTCTGGTCAGGGTGGACGTCTCACGGTCGAGAAGAATGTAGTCCAGGAAGTCTGTTGCCAGTGCCGTGTCTAGCTCATATACCTTTTTATTATTATAGTGCCGGTCTTCCAGCCATTCCTCGAAGATGTTCAGCCGTGAATAATAATCTATCCGGGTCTTTTCAGACATGGCACCCTTCTGCTCAAGTTTCTTGATATAGGTCTTGTACCTGCCTATGACTGTCATCAGAGGCGTGGCCGTGCGTCCTACAGACGGAGCCGTGAAGGGATTGATGCCCTTCATGAAGTTGTTATAGACATTGGCTGAGATCTGGGCAGCCATGAAGTCACGCTCAGCACCTTTCAGGTATCGGTTGAGCATGATCTTGAATCTGACAAGCTTGCCAGACTCCGGATTTCTCACATAATAAAACAGGTAGGAATCCTTGCCGTCCTCGCCGTCATGGCGTCTGCAAGGGATAAAATCCACGTTAGAATAACAATTTTTAGAGTTTTTTGGAAACATTTTTTTTACGTTCTTTCGCAGAAAGACCGTTATTAAACATTTCTTTTGTCCGTTGATTTAAATTTAACAAAGCCGCAAGTGATTGAAAATCAACTCTTTACGGCTTGTTTTGGTTGCGGAGGCAGGAACTGAAACAAGTCCTTTGTCTCTTATTTAACCGCGTACAAAAGCCGTTTTTAACGCATCTTCCTGACAATTAATACTATTTCTTGTCCGAGTTTTGTCCGAGTTTAAGAGCCAAATCAAGTCTGGTTCCCAGTTCATCCTTAACCTTTTTTAAATCATTGATACGCTCATCTTTCTCCTTTATAAGCAATCTCAGGGCCCTATTTTCTGCCTGAAGTGATTTCGGATCCTGATTAATGACGGAGGAATTTATGATATTCTGATTTCCGACAATAAACGGGGATGCCCCGATTTTGTCCGAACCGCCGAAGAAGTCATCCAGAGATATGTCCAGGATGTTACACACCTTCATAGCGGTTTCTATAGTCGTATTTGGCCGCCTCAGAAAATCGTTTATTGTCCTGTGGGTTTCCTCTCCCCACATAAGAATAGCAAACTGTCGCTCAGTCATGCCACGAGATGCTATGGCTTTCCTGAGGAATTCGAGATTGACATTGACACATTCGTACCTCATTTTACATCTATTTGTGTTAAATCCTCTTAAAGACGGAAAGATTTCTCCGTCATTATTAGGATTATTCCGTTTTTAATATTAATTTTGCCACAAATTTAATTATTTAATCCGAAATAAACAAGAAAATTATGGCAGAAAATCAGAGCATTGACGTGAAGGTTTATTACCAGTCACTATCGAAGAAGGAGAAGGGAAAGTTTCTTCGCTACCTCAGCAAAAGGTACGACTATCCTACCGCTACGATGAGCGGAAAACTCAGGGAGAACCACGTCAGCGAATTGCGACGTGATGAGTTGGAGAACATCACCAAGACCATAGAGACTGGCGTATGGATGCAATAGAGTTCAGGGTTTCCCCAGACGGCAAGGTTTACTACAAGCAGGGTAAAGCCGAAGAAAAACGGCTTACCAGGTTCAGCACAGGCATCTGTTTGGAGATGCTGGGAATTATCAAAGAGAGGTTCCCAGGAGCATGGGCTAGGCTTCGCTTATTATACAAGCCTAAGAACAATTCTTCGGCAGCTAAAGATGTAGCCGCATTCTCTATTATTGAACGCTTTATCCGCTGCAACTTTGGGGAGCACGATTTGCTTACTCCAGACATCGAGAGGGACATTCTCCATTTTGAGGAAGTCCGCTGTCCTCTTAGGGGAATATGCCAGGATGAAAATATCATCTGTAAACCTCAGAGTCTATACAGATTGACACCTGCAGAAAAGGAAGTCGCCAAACTGTACCTGAGGGGTGACACATTCGATATGATCGCAAGAGAACTTGGGAAATCTCCATCTACAGTTAAGCAGCAGCTCTGGAAGCTTAAGAAGAAACTAGGTGCCAAGAACTGCAGGGAGATCATTCGAGTTTTACGAATTCACAATATCTGAAACAGAGACCGTCCCGCCAGGCCATAATAAAATTAATACACTAACACTGTCGATAATCTTTTTGGCGGGCGGCCTCTTTAAACTTAAAACAATGCATCCGGATTGTCAAACGTGCAAAGACAAACGCAACTGCATCAATGGGGCAAGGTGCATGAAGTGCGGTTGCTATATAGACCAAATAAAAACAAAACCGTGTGAATATGAGTAAAAGTGATCTTCTAACAAAACTAATAGTCATAGAGACAAAGGGGCGCTCTATGGGTATGCAGATGAGAAGAGAGGCAGCTGTGGCGCGTCAGGAACTAGCCGACCGCCAACGCAAGGGTCTCACTGGTGATGCTGCCATCGCCCACTATAATGAGTGGATGCAGCGTTATGGTATGGAACATCTGATGGTAAGGGAGGTGTCTGTATGAATGTTGTAATAACCCTTCCCAAACCATTGATTATAGCCATCGTAGAAGGATCAAAGACTTTCGAGATGCGCAAATGCCAGCCCAAGCACATGAAAGTAGGAGAGGATGGTTTCTTTGTCGTCGAGAAAGGCACGAAAAGAATACACTGTTGGTGCCGCGTCGATGAGGTACAGACAGTCAGCGGCTTGTTTTCCCTTACAAAAGAAACGTGTAAAATGCTTGCTGTGTCTAAAGAATACGTTGACAAGTATCGCTCTAACGCAAAGTTTATTTACCTGTGGCGCATAGGCAAGGTAAAACGGTTCGAAGATGGTGCGGTAACATTAGAGGATTTAGTTATTGACAGGGCACCTCAATCTTTTGCTTATTGCCCTCTTTCTTTTGGTGAATCATTTTAAATAAATAAAAGTATGGATAGACATTTTTTTATCTCTGTTTCGACTTACAAGTCAAACAGAATGGGCGAGGAACTCAGTTCCTATGTTGAGAAGAAATACCATCATATGGTAGTTCATAAAAATGACTTCTTTGATATCAAGGCAGACATTCAGGCGAAGATGCAGGAACTGGAAGAGAAGTATAAAAGATGTAAGCCGTTTCGCATTACTTTCTATGAATTCCTAGACCGCTATGGAGTCGAGTGCCCGGATATAACAGTTCGACCCGACACCGATACTGATAAGATAGTGCTTTGTCTGCGTTCAGATTATGTAAGGAATGCTATATTAGAATACAGGAGGCCATAGTATGAAAAGACAAAGAAAAAATTTGAGCCTTCCTGCCATAAAGAAATTTCGGGAGGCTATAGCTAACGGAAACATTGGAGCCTATCTGATTGAATCCGGAGAGAAAGTAAATGCCGGAAGCGTTAAGGTAAAATACACTCTAAAGAATCGCCCTTGGGTAGTTACTGTTGAAGCAAAGAAGATATATAAGAACAACCATTGAAATAATGGAACAGTAAGATGGAGAAAGACATACCTGATAAAGTCTCTTGGAGAGTTGTTGATGCTTGGGTCGCTATACCACCATGCGACCCTTCTAGCTCTCATCCTTATTGTCATGTACAGTGCCCATATTTTTACGAATGCTATCCTGAAGAATATGATGAAGATGAATAAAGTGAGTCAATTAAAATTTGAATAGTATGAAATTTTACGTTTGCGGAAAAATCGGCAAGGACAATCCAAGTCCGGAGACACTTGCCAAGTTCAAGAAAGCCGAGGACATGCTAAGAAGCAGAGGTCACGAAGTGTTTAATCCTACAACCAGCGGCCTAGGTCGCCATGCCGAGAGCCTGGCGCAAGCAGCTGACTATGATACTTCCTTTTATCAGGAGATCATGCTACTTGACCTTGTGCAATTGGCACAATGCGATGCCGTGCTCGTGTTGGAGGATTGGCATAATTCGCCAGGAAGCAAGTCTGAACTGATGCTTGCAATGGCTCTTCAAATGCCAATTTTCCAGGAGGCTCCAAATGGTCGCCTGTTCCCGGTTAAGTTCGATGTCAGAAGAATAATCGAGTACCAGGAGCCGGATAAGGCACTGACTGTCGGAGAGGTTATGGAGAAACTAAAGGATTTCTCGCCGGACACTCCCATGGTGATGAGTGCAGACTTTATGCTGGGTGAACCTTTTGTGCAAAGCTTCGACCGTCAGATTCACGGGCCAATCTATGAAGTAAGGGCGAATGATGATCTGAGAGTAAATTGTGGAATGACAGCAGTATTAGATGCGTACATGAGTTGCATTATTAGCTTTGATTGATATGACTAAATGGAAAACCATTTATGGTGAATTAGAGGTTCCTGATCACAATCCAGAACCAGAAAATCTTATTCCATGCTTTGATGGATTCTATAGCATCTTAGAGAAAGAACGGTTCTGCCTAAAATTGCAGCAACAACAGCCTGACTTCATCGAAAGGAACAAACGTTTGATGAAAGCAGGAAAAATTGAATTTGACGAATATGAAGAAGTAAAATGAAAATACCCACCCCACTATATGTAGTTACAGGTCTATGGCACGGCAAAAAGCGCGAGGCCATCAGCCTGCCATGCAGCCGTCTGAAGGCTGTGGAGTTGAGAGACTGGACGCGCAGAACGTTCCAGAACATCAACGTGTATGTGGATATTCAGATAAGGGAGGTAGTAAGGATTTGAACGGATAAACCATGTATTTTACATCCTGCCTGACAATCACTATATTTGCAACCGCAAGTAAGACCGAAGAGTTATGATAGACCAAAAGTACATTGACATGATCATCGACCGCGTAGACCTCGAGAAGGTTGTCTCGGGCTACGTCGGTGATATGAAGCGCAAGGGACATCGCTCATGGGCATGCTGTCCCTTCCATCAGGAGAAAACTCCATCATTCTGTGTTGACACCGCTAAGAACCTCTGGCACTGCTATGGCTCGTGCCAAGACGGCGGCACTGTCATCAAGTTCATCGAGAAAATCGAGAACCTACCTTTCCCGCTGGCGGTAAAGAAGCTGCTGAAGGATGAACTGCACATCGACCTTCAGGATGCCGACATACAGTCAACGCCTGAGGAGGAAGCCAGGCACAAGAAACTGGAGTCCATGCGCATCATCAATGACTATCTTTCCCAATGGTTCTATCATCAGCTGTGGCAGAATGACCCTGCGGCAAAGGCGGCAAAAGACTACATGCTGGGAAGGTGGGATGAAGAGTACTGCAAGGAAATGCGTATCGGCTTCGCCCCTGAGGACGGCAGGAAGGTCATCGAGTACTGCGAGAAGAAAGGTCTGAACTTCGACTTACTCCAGGAGATGGGTATCCTGAAGATGAGCGAGAAATCGCATCAGCTGTATTGCGTCTATCGTAACCGCCTGATGATTCCCATCCGCGACCGCTACTCTAACATCATAGGCTTCACCGCCCGTACCATGGACGGGGAGGATGACCGCAAATACATCAACTCCAGCGAGAGTGACCTTTATAAAAAGAGCCAGTCCATCTTCGGCATCGAGCAGGCAATGACAGCGGCCAGACGTCAGGAAAAGATGTTCCTGGTCGAGGGAGGCCCCGACGTCATGAAGCTGCAGTCTGTTGGAATTCTCAATACCATTGCTTCACTAGGTGGCGCATGGACAAAGGATCAGTTCCTGCTATTGCGGAACTACCGCATGCAGAACATCACGCTCTGTTTCATTCCGGACAGCGACATTCCCAAAGCTGGGGAGAAACTTGGTGCCGGCTTTAAGAACGTCTTGAAGAACGGAGCACTGGCTATGGAATGCGGCTTCACCGTCAGCGTCCGAGAGATTCCGAATGACCTGGAAGCAGAACATCCTAAGAAGGTGGATCCTGATGAATACATCAACCGCGACACAGACCTCGCCGGACTCACAGAAAAGGAGTTCCTGCTGTGGTACGTTGAAAAGTCACTTGATAAGGAGGCCACTACGGAAGACCGGCAGAAAGTCATCAACAGCGTGTGCGACCTGCTGGTGTGCATCAAGGATGAAGACCTGCAGGAAACGTACCTCTCGAAACTCGCACACTACGATGGTACCAAGCAGCTGTGGCGCAACGCCTTCAACTCTGCCAAACGACGCAAGCAGGAGAAACTGTCGAGCAAGAACAAGCGTGGCGATATCGATATGCTCAGACAGTTCGGCTTCATCGAGAAGCACAACTGTTATTTCGGTACCACAAAGGACGGTGATGAGACTCAGTGGTCGAACTTCTCCCTGAAGCCCCTCTTCCACATCAAGGATGACCTGAGGCCTGTGCGTCTGTTTGAGATCAACAACAATGAGGAAGAGGACAAGCCGGAGATCATCGAGCTGGACATGGAAGTGCTGACATCCTCGAAGTCGCTCAGAAAGAAACTGCTGGGTATCGGCAACTACATATGGATGGCCAGTGACCAGGAACTGATCAAGCTGCAGTCCTATCTGGCGAAAGTGACTGAGACAGCCGTAGAGATCAAGCAGCTTGGATGGCAGAAGGAAGGCTTCTATGCTTTCTCAAACGGCGCACTGGAAGACTCAGACTGGCACGATATCGACAAGATGGGTATTGTGCGCCTGAAAGCGGGAAAGTTCTACCTCCCTGCCCTTTCACAGCTCTATAACACTTCCAAGGAACTTTATGTTAATGAGCGCAAGTTCCAGCTCACGAGGTACTCCAATATTTCCCTGAATGAATACTTCACGAAGATCTGCCGGGTGTTCGGCCCGAATGCGAAGGTCGCACTTACCTTCTATATGGCATCACTCTTTGCTGATATCATACGACAAAGAGGTGTGAAGATTCCGTTACTTAACCTCTTCGGCCCTCCCGGATCCGGAAAGACCGAACTGGCCAGGACGCTGATGGGATTCTTCCAGACAGACTATGATCCGCCAAATATCGAGAGCAGCATCCCGTCTTTGGCAGATGCCGTTGCCTCCGTGTCGAATGCCCTGGTATTCCTCGATGAATACAAGAACGGCATTGACATCAAGAAACTCCAGTTCCTGAAGGATATCTGGGGTGGTGTCGGTCGTATGCGCATGAACATGGATAAGGATAAGAAGCGTGAGCAGGCCCGTGTGGACTCGGCAGTCATCATATGCGGCCAGGAGATGCCGACGGCTGACCCAGCCTTGTTCACACGTCTGATATACCTTACTTACGACAAACACTCGTTCAGCGAGCAGGAACGGCAGGAGTACACCGACCTGATGCACTGGCGCATGCTGGGCACATCACACATCACCGTCGAGATCCTGAAGCACCGCGATAAGTTCGAGGCTTCTTTCGGTAATGCCTGGCGCAAGGCAGAGGCAGACGTGAAGTATGCCCTTCGTGGCGAAGGTGCCATCGTTGACCGTATCCAAGGCAACTGGACGGTGCTGCTGGCCACCTACATCGCACTGGAGGATGTGCTGCAGCTGCCATACTCCTACGACGACCTGCTGAAACTGTCGACGCAGGGCATCCTCCGACAGAACGAGATGTCGGCCAGCGTCGATGAGGTGGCAGGATTCTGGAACATCATCAGCTCTGCCATACAGAAGGGCATCCTGATGAAGGACCAGGACTACAAGATCCGCTACAAACAGAAGCTCCGTACATCGAAGCAGAAGGATGAGATGGACTTCGAGAAGAACATCCCAATCCTGATGATCCGAAGGAACGTGATGATGGCAACCTACAGGGAACAAGGCCGCAAGATGGACGAGCAGGTACTGCCTCAGGAGTCGATGCAGCACTATCTGGAGATCACGCCGGAATACTACGGATATACCACCAGTCCGGAACGCTTCAAGAAGTTCAATGGCAATGGGCTGGCGGAACGTGAGGAGATAACCGACGAAAAGGGTAATATTACCGGTTACCGAACCGTCTGGAGCCAGGACAGGCCTATGTGCTTCAACTACGAACTAGTGAGCCAGAAATACGGCATCATCCTCGACACCTATACAGGTGGAGAGAACGACACGCCACCCCGTCCGGAGCCGGAACAGGGAGAGCTTTTCAGGGAGAATGACGAAGATGCACCATATTAGTCAATTACTCATAGGTCTATTTGTTTTAGGTTGGGGTGGCTGTCGTGAGGCAGCCACCTTTTTCGTGCGCTGTGCGGGCGCGCATTAGGCTCTAACGGCTAAAAAAAAGATTTTGAGAAATGAAAAACATGGTGTTACATTTGTAGCAACGTGTAGCAACTTTATAAACGTCTGATTTTCAACACAAAAACGGATGTAGCAAAGCCGAAAATTTTGTAGCAACGATGTAGCAATTTGTAGCAACGGACTATTTTCTATTATCTTTTGTAGCATTGTAGCAGCAAATATGTAGCATGCTACAAAGATGCTACAAACGTAACTCGTTGATAATAAGCACTTATGCTTTATGCATCTCGTTGCTACACGTTGCTACACATAATGTCCTCGTGTGCGCGAGATTTTTCCGCTTAAAAACGGAAAATTAGAAAATTATTACTATCTTTGCACCCAAAACCTGATGATTATGAGTAAATTCGTCGTTTATCTTAAACTACAACCTTTCGTTGCGCAGTGGCTTCACCACCACTACGGAAACCCTGTCCAGTTCCAACCTAAGTCGGTTGAGAACTCGACCATTCTACAGTTCACGCAGAAGCTTCCAGAAGGTCGGCAGCCTGATACGGCTGCCGATGGCCTCACTGCTGTCTGCATACCAGACAATGAAAAGAAGGATCCTTCCGTTTACAACTATCTTGGTCCGAAAGGAAAGGAGGCGGTAGTTGACTGCATTGAACGGACATTCAAACTGATGATGTGGAGCGAACTGAATGACATGTCAGATGTCGGATGCTCAGTTCTGGGTGCCATTGATGCCTGGTGTGAGATGCACGGCATCGATATCGAATATGACAGGACTATACTCATGCGGTACAACAGAATCCGGAATTCATATGTGAAAAAGGGAGTGGATCTTCGCAGAAGGATGCGGAACCACGATAAGTTGTTTAACAAAAAATAACTCTGTTTTTCTCTCCTATGATAGAGCGTTTATTTTTACTGGGCATGAAAGGCCATTAAAAACCGTGATTTCCGTTACTGCCCGTTAAACATAGTGCATATCCGTTAACTCACAATAAACAGAGACAAAAGATGAAGCAGATTAGAATCATTACCAAGGTGGAACGAACACCTATCAGGAATCTCAGTGGATTGACCAGAATTTCAGAAAGGGAGGTTCGCCTTCCTTCAGGCATCACCTGGCAGCCGTTAGATATAAAGCCACACGCGCAATTGACTATTACTGATAAAACGGAAGACAACAATACCGTATGGTCGGCAAAGTTGACTTTCAAGACATGTGACAACTTCAAAAGCAGGGGCCGCTGGGCTTACCGTTGTCTGATGTCAAGCGGTCAGTATCGTCTTATCGGCACGGATGGCAGACCTTACCCTGTTACATCAGTGAGCGATAATGCGCCTGAGAACGTGACCGAAAACCAACTTATTGAGGTTACAGTGAACTGGCAATCACCGCAATTTGTACCGTTTATTACTGAATAATAGGTATTTTTTTATATTTTGTCCATTGTCTACCTTTGCCGTAGAATTTGCAAAAGTAGACAATGGAATATCAATTTATCATTTCCGGAGAAATCGGTGTTGCCTTCGACTGGTGGACTGGCCAGCGTGGTACCACCGCTAACCAGGTTAAGAACTTCCTCGATGCCCACAAGGATGAGGACGTTCATATTGCAGTCTGCTCTCCCGGCGGATACGTCGATGCAGGCCTGCAGATCTACCAGCATATCAAGAACCATGGCCGTGTTCACTGCCACATCATCGGCATGACGGCCAGTGCAGCAACCTTCCTCACCATGGGGGCCAAGGAGGTTGACATGGTTGACGGATCACTCATGCTCATCCACAATGTCTCTACTGAGGTGTGGGAGTGGCAGATGGCAAACAAGGAGCAACTAGACCAGCTCATTGCCTTCTTCCAGAAAGAGCGCAAGGATCTTGATACCATCGACCGCGTCATTGCTTCCCTCTATGCCAAGAAAAACGGCAAGAGTGTTGAGGACTGCATGACTAAGATGACGGCTGCCAATTGGCTGTCACCTCAGGATGCTCTCGACTTCGGACTGATCGACCACATCGTAGAGGATGAGGACGTGAAAAAGAAGTCGAACCGCTTGCGCACAACTTTTACTAATTCCATATTCAAGGATTTCGGTCTTCCTTCCCTGCCTGCGGACACGACGGATGGTTTATCTGCCGTCGTGGACCAGGAAGGTAATCCAGCTGAAGGTTTCATGCAGAAGGCGACTGCGTGGATGCAGAAGCGATTTCCTAAACTTTTCGCCGAAGAGAGTACAAACCCCATGAAGAAAGTCTTTACTTGCCTGTGCGCCCTTTTGGCCGTACAGGACTTCGAGGTGACTGACGGTAAGATTACCATCACCGAGGAGAATGCGGGCAAGATTGAGGGACAGTTGGATCAGCTGGGCAAGGATCTGCAGGCAGCCAAGGATGCTGAAAAGGCAGCCAAGGATGCACAGGCCGACCTCCAGACGAAACTCGACCAGGCTCTGAAGGACGTGCAGGAGCGCGACAAGCAGATTGCCAACCTCAAAAAGACCCCAGGGGCAGAGGACAAAGTCCCTGCCGGAGAGCATGTAGACGAAGGTGCCGGTGAGATCACCGCACAGTCGATGTTGAACGAAATCAAGGACATGTAATTATGGCAACAGGTTCAGTAGTTCAGATCCAGGAGCCAGAGGTAACCTTTGAGGAACTGGCTCAGAGTGCCCGCAAACTGCGCAAGCAGCTGTTGCAGATCCCCGTTTATCGGGCTGAGAAGGCACTGAAATTTATGACACCCCGTGTGGGTGTCAGAGTGGCAGAGACCGTCGGTACGCTGACAGGTGACATGCAGTTCGGACCTTATAACGAGGACCGTGAGGATAACAGCGACGTGAAAATCACGCCACGTACCCTCTTCACATATCTGGGTAGCGTCGTGAAGAACTTCCGTCCCAACACCATCGTTCAGAGTATCTGGGGTCCCTCAGTGCTGCACGGTGAGGGTATGAAGAATACCGAACTGGCCCGCATGGTGCTGACCATGCTCACCCGCCAGATGGGTGACCATCTCTATAAGGAGCTCTTTACAGCCGTGCGTAACGCCAATGGCGCTACCACGCACGATCTCTTCAACGGCTTTGACACCATCGCCAAGACCGAGATGACCGCCATCGAGGCTAACGTGGCTCAGGGCATCGAGGCAAAACCCGCTGCTATCACCACCGCTCTTGGAAACAAGGTGGTCATCGAGGCCATCACCAAGAACAATGCCTATGATGTGCTTCGCGCCATCTGTAAGGCAGCCAACGAGCACCTCATGGATGAGGAAGAGCTTCTGCTTTTCTGCCCGAAGCACGTCGTTTGGGACTACGAGGAGGATTACAAGACCACCACTGGCGGTACTGCGTACAACCGCGAGTTCCACAAGTACGTCATCGAGGGCTTCGAGAACGTCACCTTCGTTCCGCTGTCATGTAAGAACGGCTCACCGTTCCTGCAGCTGACCACCAAGCGCAACATGCTCTATGGTGTCGACCAGATCTCCGACAAGGAGAATGTCGAGGTGGCACGCTTCAAGGCATTCGTGCTCCAGTTCATCGCCACGATGTTCTTCGGCGTTCAGTACGAGAGCATCGACGCTGAACGTATCCTCTTCGCTACCATCGATGGCACAACCGCCATCTGATGAATAAGGTATCAGGGGTTGGCGGCTAAGGATTAAAAGCGTCGGGGCTGCCGCCCCACTTTCATTCACATCAAAAAACGAAAGAAAATGCCACAAGATTGTTCAAACGAGAAAACCCTGCTGCAGGATGTCAAGTTCTGCCAGGGTAAGAAGTCGCTTCCTGGTACAAAGAAGCGCGTATATTTGGCTGACATCCGTGATATCGTGAAGTTCCCGAAACTGGCAGACCGCTCAGCAGAGGGCGCTAAGCTCTCAGATGTCGCAACATATCCCGCCACTATCGCATCCGGAGAAACCAATGTTGCCAACGGCTTCGTGATGGCTCAGGGAAAATGCTTTATTCAGGTGGACATTATTAACAATAATGGCCAACTGACATGTGAACCTCAGGGAACCTTCGGTTCGAAAACATACAAGAACACCTATAAAGGTAATGCTCCTGGTACAGAAGAGGAAGTAACAGGCTTGATTGCCGAACTTCTCAATGCTGAGGTTATTGCCGTGGTTCCTACCCGCACAGGTAAGTTCCGCGTAGTCGGTTCTGATGAGTTCCCTGCAGAGGTGAACCCCAATCAGGACACCGGCCAGGCTCCCACAGACACCAACCAGACGGCCCTTGAAATCGTTGCCGATGATGAGATGCCCGCTCCCTTCTATTACGGAAAACTTCCTGTATCAGATGGTGAGTTAGACTGCACAACTGGTGAGGTTACTGAAAAACCATAGAGCCTCATTTTCTCTATTCATACGAATTAATAAATAAAAAACCGGAGGCGGGATGCGGCAAGGTTGCCTCGTTCCGCCTTTTTAATTAGAAAAATATGAAGGGTATAGACAAACTTTTTCGAGCCAGAGTAGAAGAATGGCTCTCCAAGAAAAAGCACACTGAAGCCGAACTGGCAGACGGTGCAATGATGGTGCTGCAGTGCAACCGCAACCGCGCCATGTACAACACCATGATGCGAAAGCCTTCTCACTATGAGGAGAAAATGGTCTATGAACTGAAGAAACACCTGGCCTATCTTCAGAATGACATGAACCTTGAGGATGTGAAGAATCTAGAGAAACAAATCCTCCCTGTCATCGGAAAGGCCATCGCTGACACAGAGGAGACCATTGATAAGGCTGCAGCAGCCCTTGGTGAGATTCCAGAGGATAGTTTCCTCCCTGCTCCTGCACTCTCTTCTGAGGAGCCATACAAGCAGACGGATGCCATCGTCGCACGCGGCAAGCGTACCGACCATGACACCCTTCCTGAAACCATCCGTGCCATCTGGGATAAGAACGCAGAGCGCTATAAGAAAATGAAGCAGGCACACGAGACCTGTAAGACCCTCACAGCAGCCTGCGACCGCTATGAGTTCACATCGGCCATTGCCGAACTGTGGGATGCCTATAAGAAGGACTTCGATACCTACGACCACTACGTGCTCGTTGACGTAAACGAGGAAGCTGGGACTCAGACTCCTACAGCCGATGATATACAGCTGTCTGCACAGGACATCAAGGATATCAAGGCAGCTCGCCCATATATCTCCAAGAACATGCCCAAGTTGCTTGCCCTGGTTGCTGCAGCCAAGCAGGAAGGATTCAACGATGCACAGGCTAAGGAGCTGGAGAGTTTGCGCGACCGCATACAGCAGCGCGTCGACGTGCTGATCCGCACGAAACAGGTCATCACGGATGAACTCCGCCAGCAGCTGACGGAGGCTGATATCAAACTCGAGATTTCTGATTCAGATGGGCAGGGGCAGGAACATAGCGACGATACTCCAGCCACTGAATAAGTGCGCCTCTCAGTGCTATCTGGGTACTGGACTTCATACGCTCGGTCTCTTGAACTGGATTCTTCAGCAGACCGGGCGTGCTGATGTATATGTCAGCACCTTCAGCACCAGCGAGGCTTTCCTGAATGGCTTCTACAACCTCCGTAAGAAGAAACTCATTGGTCACAGCGTACTGTTAGCTGACCTGAAGGCCTCTAAGAAAACGCTGCATCTTTACCGTCTGATGCAGTCGTGCTTTGATTCCGTATATCTGGGGATGAACCACTCGAAGATTGTCCTCGTGCAGAATGACACACACCTGGTGTCTGTCATTTCCTCACAGAACCAGACATACGGCGACCGTGCGGAATGTACCATGGTCACAACTGACCAGATGGCATTCTATGACCTCTACAGCGGATTGCGCGATATCGTGGATAAAAACTCAATACAACTCAATGGACTATTCAACAGAATTACTGAAAGAGATAACCAGGTGCGCGAGAACACTAATGACCCCATCGATGGTGTCTTTCCGTTTGGGTATTGATGAAGTGCAGCTTCATGACGATATCAACACCCTCGGGCATCCTGCCCGACGTGCCTACTACTCAGGACTGGAAGAGACAGATAAGGAACTGCGCCAGCAGCAGCTGGACCTGATGCGTGCCGGCAGCCCGTCAGCCATCACTGACTGTCAGCAGCGCATCGAACGCATCCTGAATGAAATAACCGTCTAAAAACAGATGCTATGCCACTGCCTACCAACCTCGATGATTATACAAAGTACATCGTAAAGAGCGATGAAGAACTCCTCGAAGAACGAGTGAGTCCTACCATTATCCAGCGGCTTCACCGCCTGCGTGGACTGTACGCCTATTGGCTCCAGTTCCCGGATAAGTTCGAGCGCGATATCATGCAGCAGGATATGGCACTCTTCAATGTGGGCAGGGCACAGGCTTACGATGACGTGCGCCTGGTGCAGATCATCCTGGGCAACATGCAGCAGGCAAGCCGTAACTTCATGCGGTGGAAGATCAACCAGGATCTGGAACAAGACCTGAAGGCAGCACGCCGTGCCGGAGAGCACAAGGCCGTAGCCGCCATCGAGAAGGTACGTGTGCTGAATAACCGCACCGATAAGGAGGATGAGCCGGATACGAACTACGACCGCATCCCGCTCTTTGGTGTCGTGTTTACCAGCAATCCCGCTGCGCTTAAGATTCCAGGCTATGACAATGAGGCCTCACTGCGTAAGGATATCCTCACGATGAACAAACGCTATAACCGCGAGATAGAAAAAGAGAAGGATTATACCGAATACGAAGAGGTGGAAGAGGATGGAACAGCAGGAACCGATATTTGAGCAGTACCTGAACGACGGCCAGGCATACATGCTGATGATGATGCCGCGCGACCTCGTTGCCGAATGCGGACGTGGCTTCGGCAAGGGTCTCGTGCAGGCAGGTCGCATCCTTACCGCTGCACAGCAGATGGAAGGATCCTGCGGCGCTGCCGTCTGTCCGTCCGTGAAACGTGGCCTGACAAACATTGTTCCGTCGTGGATGATACACTGGGAGAACTGGGGCCTGAGGCGTGACCGCCACTATATCGTCGGTAAAAAGCCATGGAAGGCCCTCGGATGGAAGAAACCTATCTTCGAGCCTGCCAACTGGGAGAATACCATTGCATTCTACAATGGCTCCATCATCAACCTGGTAAGTCAGGACCGAAGCGGTACCAGTAACTCACTGTCTCTCGACTACGTGGTTCTGGATGAAGCAAAGCTTCTCGACTTCGAGCAGCTGAAAGATGAAACATTCCAGGCGAACCGTGGCAATCAGATGTATTTCGGCAAGTGCTATATGCATCATGGCATGACCATCACCAGTGATACGGCCATGACCAAGAAAGGATCCTGGTACTTCAGATATGAGGAACAGATGGACTCCGCTCTGGTTCGCGTCATCGAGGGATTGGTCAATCATATCTGGGTACTTAAGCAGAAGCTGAAAAAGCGCCCTGAACGTGCAATCTACTATGACCGTAAAATCAGGAAAGAGGAAGAGCAGCTGAACTTTTTCCGCTCCAAATGCTTGCTCTACTGTAAATACTCCAGCATTACGAACCTCGCCGTATTGGGGGCTGAGTTCGTCAAGCGCATGAAGCGTGAACTGCCTCTGCTTACCTTCATGACGTCCATCATGTGCATCCGTGTGGGTATCTCCCTCGACGGATTCTATGGCGGTATGCGCGAGTCGGTGAACCTCTATACAGCACCGAACAATAAGGTGCTCCAGCTGGAAGCCATCAACAATGAAGGTGGCATTCCGAATGACTGTCGCACCGACGGCGATCTGGAGCCGGACAAACCGATTATCATTGCCTTTGATGCGAACGCGCTCATCAACTGGCTCGTGTGCGGCCAGGTGGGCGATGATGGTAAACTCCGTGTCCTGAAATCGTTCTTTGTCAAATACGACCGCAAACTAGAGGAACTGTGCGAGGACTTCATGGAGTACTACTATTACCATCGCACCCATCGCGTCATCTTCTACTACGATTCCACGTTCCTCGGTCAAGAATATGCTTCGTCCAGGGGTCAGAGCTTCGCTTCGATCATCAAGAGCATGTTCCGTCGTCATCAGTGGGCAGTACGTGAAAAATATATCGGCAATCCTTGGGACCATATCAAGAAAAACGAGCTGATCAACCGTATGTTCCAGGGACGCGCCCAGCATCAGGTTCTCATCAACCGTGACAACAACCCTGATTTGCTCATCTCCATACAGTCCGCAGGTGTCCGTAACGGAAAGAAGGATAAATCGGGCGAGAAACTCGCAGAGACGGAGGAAGACCGCCTGGAGGCCCGCACCGATGGCTCTGATGCTTTCGACACCCTCTGCATTGGCGTGGAGCGTTATCCTGTTGCCTGGGGTCGTGGTAGTCAGACGAACGAGTACCCTAACAGTTGAACTGAATTTTTCTTGTCCATGTCCTGAAAGCGTTCTGTGACTCGGATTAAATAATTAAACGTAAATTATCACCGGCAGGTCTGCGTCGTGAGACGATGGCCTGTCTTTTTTATGGTATGGCGCTTTGTGCTGTGGGCATTCCGTGCTTCATCATATATACTGCAAAGCGTGACAATCCATTTGTTCCCTTACCTGACTTCACCGTCGTACCTAGGATAACATCCGTTCCATCACATTGTCTTCGGGTCTGCCGTTGCTGCTTCTTCGACCATGCAGGTCAGGTCTGCTGCCCATGGGCGTGTCTGCTCTTGGCGCCCTGTCTCTCATACCTCATTTCTCACTCCTTTCGTTATCCGTGCTGGCGTTGATTTCCATTTCCTGATGCTTGCTCATTATTCCATGCTGCCGCACTACGTTGGCGACGTCTGATTGTTGTCATAACATTTTTCTGAGAACTCTCCAGCGTCAGGGCTGCTTTGATTTTTCCTTTGCAAAGGTAGGGGAAGCCCGTGCCCTGCAAGTACCGGTCGCAAACTCCCTATTTCTTCACAAAATTCCGACACGCTTTCCGCATTTTCTTCTTAACGCCAGGTAGTGGCTAAAGAAAATGTGGTTTTTCAGAATTTTGCTTGAAATTCCTTGCATCCAGGCACTACCACTTCCTACCTGTGAGAAGCAACGTAAAAATTACAAAAGCTCCCAGAGCTTCTAAGTTAAATCTCAAAAAAATTAAAGTTATGACAACAATTATTCAGACATCGGCAATCAACTCTCAGTTCGGCTATCGCAGAAACAGAAGAGCAAGCAATATCTACAATGTAGTGATCAACGCTGAGGACGGAAACTATCAGGAGTACGAGATAGAGGCATCATCTGAGGAAGAGGCACATGCCAAGGCAGACAGCATCGCCCAGAGCAGCATGATCGACGTGACCTACATCGAGGTCTACAAAGTAGCTTAACGTTAACCCGATTAGATATATGAGATTATGGAACAGAAGTTATTCATCCTGGTTAAGACCGAGAAGTCCAACAGGTCAGAGAACAATGTATGGGTCGTCAGCACCCGCAGTTACAAAAAGAAGTACTGCAGAAATGCCCTCACGGCACTCAGGTACGCCTTCATCCTGAAGAAACAGACAGGCAGGGACATCGCCCAAGACGCTTTCGACCGCCTTATTCAAGAGATTAGAATCCGTAAGTCACAAACAATTTCAAAACAAGTACAGTCATGAAAAGAAACAGTTCAACAACAGTCAGTGGTACAGACCGCATCGTCGGACAATTCGCCGACATGATGATCGAGACCATCACCAGCCTCCAGAACGGATGGCGAAAGACATGGATCAGCACCACCGCAAACGGGCGTCCAGTAAACTTCGGCGGACGCGAGTACAACCGATTCAATGAATTCTTCCTTTACCTGCTCTGTGAGGCGAAGAGCTATCAGTATCCGGTCTTCGTCACGATCAACAAGGCCAATGAGCTGGGAGCGTCCGTAAAGAAAGGTGAGAAATCAGCTCCAGTGCTTTTCTGGAAGCTCTACATCAAGGATGCCAACGGACGGAATGTCACTGAGGACGATTATAGGCAGATGTCACATGCAGACCAGCGAGCCTGCGACGTCCACCCTGTACTGAAGTACTACAACGTGTTCAACGTGGAGCAGACGAACCTCGCGGAGGTGCAGCCTGAGAAGCTGAAGAAACTCGTTGAGTCCAAGTTCGCCGTTCCTGAGCTGCGTAGCACGGACGGTATGTACGACAATCCGGAGCTGGATGCCGTCATCGATGAGCAGACATGGGTATGTCCCGTCGCCTGCAAAGAGCAGGACAGGGCTTTCTACTCGCCCGCTACCGACTCCATCACGCTGCCGTTGAAGCAACAGTTCAACCTCGGTGGTTCCGAGGATGATGTGTTCCTCGCTGGGCAGGAGTTCTATTCGACGATGCTGCATGAGATGGCTCACTCCACTGGCAGCAAAAACCGCCTGAACCGCCTTGGAGGCAGTGCTTTCGGCTCTGAGGACTATGCCAAGGAGGAACTTGTGGCAGAACTCACGGCAGCGCTTATAGGCCACAGCCTCGGTTTCAATACGAGGGTTCGCGAGAACAATGCGGCGTATCTCTCCAGTTGGCTGAAAAGCCTTAAAGAGGAGCCTAAGTTCCTGGTCAGCGTACTGTCTGACGTGAGCAAGGCTGCTCAGATGATTGAAAGTTCATTGTTTCACAAGGAGGTGGCTTAGGCTGCCTCCTTTTTTAATCCGCATCGCCATGCTGAAGTACGCATTGTTCGACTACGTTCCGAACCGGAAGCTGAGTAAGGCTTCCTTCGAGTTGCAAGATCTGCACCGTATGATCCTTGGATTCAAGGATGGCCGTAACATTTACACACGATGGGCTGCAAGGCTTTTCGCCCGTGCACTGTCAGCAATGGATCTGTCGGATACTGTCATTGTCTGCATACCTGCCAGCACACGGTATTCGAATGTCAGACGCTGGAAACGGTTCTCTGACATCCTCTGCCGGTTGACGGGAGCCATAGACGGCTTCGACCGCATACAGGTCAGCGGTAGCCGCAAGCGGGCACATATCACTGGTGACTATGAGCTGGCGACGAATATCAAGCACTATGTGCATATCGATGCAGAATACTTCCGTGGCCGTAAAGTCCTGGTCATCGATGATATATACACCACAGGGCAGTCGTCAGCTGCATTCATAGCTGCTATGGAATCTGCAGGTGCAACTGTCACCATGGCTATGTTCCTCGCTAAGACAAAAAGGTACAGGGTCTGAAAAGGTCCGTATTTCGGACCCTGTATAATAGGTATTGCGCCTATCGTACCCCGCCCACCCTGGGCCGTGCGCTTTGCTTATGCCCGGTGAACGATAGGCGCAATGGGGCAAAGCCCCGTTTTTCTATGGTCCCACCCTCACACCCCTGCGCACCTGAACGTTCATAATTCGACACTGTCAGATGAACAGACAGAGTCATTCACGTTCCCCATACAGGACGCGCACACTGCCACCACGCCCCTGCTGCCAGTACCATTGCTCCGCTCCGTTGCGCATGAGATGCCGAGAGAGCCTTATTGGCTGAGATGTGGTGGTTCGCATCGAAGAGAGCATGATATATCATCACGCACACATCGATGACGTGCCAAGGCACCACCGCCACGTCTCAGCCAGGCACACCCGTCATCTGATGCTCCACTATGCTCCACGTAGGTATTGGCTGCAGGGGCGGATGGCATAGTGCCACCCTGTATGCACGTATTGATACGTGAAGGTGCTTGCCTTGCTGTGTCCTATAGCTGGCCACGACCGCGGATATGGTTCGGCTGACGTGTTCGGCAGCGACACAAGGCGGCAATTGCCACAAGTAAAAATTCCCTACATATACCGCTCGAACAAAAAGGGCAATTGCCTCGGGAGCGTAGGGCGGTGGGGGCTGCTAAAGCAGGCGCTTCGCTCGTTTTCCGCACTCAAACCTCTAAAGTGGGCTTTTTATCGAGGTTTTCGTGCGGGCGATAGTGGAATTTTTGTAAAAAACGACCCAAATTGCCACTCTCCGAGATGACAATTCGGGGCCCAAAGCGGAAAAACGGGGTCACTTGCCTGTCGGCCATGGGCGATTGCCTCCCGTTTTGAGTGAAAAATGAAAAAGTCTGCAGACTGTGCATTTGTTTCGAAAAAAATGCTTACCTTTGCAGCAACGACCATTAGGTTGTTATTACTATTTTATAAAAACCAACTCCCCTGCATGTGAATGTCGGGGATTTTTAGTACCTTTGCAGCCGTATTAATTTTATTTATGGCTTATGAATGATGAAGAAATCAAATCTTTACTTGAATTGTATGGTTTAGATCGTGCACCAGACTTTAAGCATCTTGTGAAACTTTCTGTGACCAGCTTTACAATGCTCCCAAAAACACATTCGTGGGATGAATCACACATGCTGCAGGAAAAAATGGATGGATTGGATTTCGCTGCTGTATGTATGAAAACACTAAATGTAGACTCTCGCACAGCCTACGAAATCGGTTTGGTAAAGGTTGTCGGATGGCAGGTCATAGATACATTCTCGTCTTACATGAATCCCGTGGCTCCATTATCAAAAGCTCTTAGGAAAAGCCTTCCTGAGAAACTGATTCAAAAGATAGATGAAGCACCCACGCTTTTAGATTTGTGGCCACAGATTTCCCATTTCTTTGAAAGTCATGTCTTATATGGGTCTGAAGCCTCTACGAGACGTCTAATCTATTGTGTTGATGCGTGTGGACTGGATTTCTCGCCCCAGGCTATGCCATTTGGCCGCGGTTCAACTCCAGAACCGGCCAAGGTTATTCTCGCGAACGGTTTTGATCCCGACGATAGGCCTGCTATCAGTTTTGCTATTGAATGGGCTGCTTCTAGGATAAAATCAAGAATAAAAACTCCAATTTCTACTTTTTTATAAAAATAATCCCGAAATCTCTTGCAGGTTTCGGGATTTTGTTTTACCTTTGCCCTCGCTAACAAGATAGTGGTAGTCCACTCGGCAGGGCGCACGTCAGACGCTCAGCTTTATCAGCCGGGCATTTTTAATGCCAAGAAATCAGCAGGAAGATGTAAAAGAGCATAGGCCTGAGGGAGCACTCCTAACATCCGGTCCGAATGATAACGACGGCTGCCATCTCGTAAGATTAACTGCCCTCTGGGTGAGTCACTATCTTGTTAGCAACGGGGTGTGCAGCCGTTTCTCTGTCTCTGCGCCAGTGCGGTTCGCTGGCAGGCTAACAAGATAGTGCAATATGCAACAAACAACAATCAGATTTGACGAAGCTCTGCAGGTGCAGCAGCCCGTCGACGTGATGGCACCGGCACGAAAGGCGGTGAAAGTAGTAAACAATTGGCTTGACTCAAAGAGCGAGTTCTATAGCCGTATCCTCGGACAGAGCATCAGCTGGCGTAAGGCACTGCGCATCGGTGTGGTTCTGCCCCTTCTCTTAGTGATTGTAGCCATTTGCGTAATTGAAGCACCTGTGGTGGCTGGTTCCAGCCTAGCGAGTGCAGGATGGATCGTGTACAGGTTGAACAAGGAAGAGGAGGTGAATAGTGATGAATAAGATGACGCTTACCCCAGAACTGACGGAGGCCCTGTGTGGCTTCTGTGGCGATGTGTCCATGATGGAGAACAACGTGGACCTGATCAGCAGCGTGGAGGATCACCTGATTGATGAAGAAACCAACGAGCCCGCCAAGGTGCTCGACACTCTCAAGTCGCTTCGCAACCTGAAGCGTGATATGACGGATATCTTAAAGGCAATGAAAAGAGCAGAAGGAGTATGAAAGAGATGAGTGATAAGATGAAAGAGCGCGTGAAGAAATGGCTGGAGTCGCTCGATGAACAGGAACGCTGTCAGGTGGAGGTACTTGACGCCTACTTCACGTTCCGTACGAACATGCCCGGTGAGGATCCTGGCTTCGGCAAGGCCTCTGAGGAACCGAAGACTACGGAGGAGATCATGGATGACCTGACGCCAATGATGACCATGAGCAAGGATGTGGTAGCTGGATATATGCGTTCCCACGAATACGGCTTTACCACTCTGTCCGACGGATCGGTCAGATGGGCCATTTGGCGATACATGGATGTAACCGTTCTGACGTGAACATACATTAATAATTTTTGGAAACATTTGTGCCGGTGGTGCGTCGTGATGATGCGCCACCGGTTTTTTCGTTGTATTTTTAGTTTGAAGGATGTCTTTGTACCTTTGCCGAAAAGAAAAGATCGCAATGGAACATGTCAGTCTTTCATCACTCAACGGCAAGATATATTTCACTTCGGGGATGCCCGATGTGACAATACCAGGTACCGACGGAACACCGCAGCTGGTGACTGTCACCTGCGACGGTGAGCAACTGCTGCAGGAGTCGCTGTGGCCGATAAACAATGTCATCACGCTCTCAGACCTCGGTGAGCTGCTGGAACCGTATGCGAGAAAGCAACTGGTATGCAGCGTTTCGATATCTGCCGACAGTTCCTCTTCTGCCTGCACCGTCCTCTACGCCATGGCCGACGTGGGCATCAGTGCCCAGGAGTTCTACACCGGCTACTTCCTCTCCATACTGATGGGGACGAAGATCACCGCAAGCGGACGCCGCGAACTGTTGTGGTACTATGGCAGCGACTCAGCCTCAGTCATCGCCGAATATGCAGACGGGACTACCGAAACCTTCTCGGCTACTACTGCCGGAGGCAGCAGCACATATACCTGCATCGATGTGAGCCCTGATAACTTCGTGACCTCAGGAAAGGAGCTGGTGGCATACACCGTGATTGCCGGTAGTCGCAGACAGCGCTTCGAAATGGACTTCTCGGAACCTGACTGTGCGCCTATCCTGGAATTCTATAACTCCTTCGGTGTCTGGGAGTATATGTACTGCACGGGAAAGCATCAGGTGGGTAGTGATTTCAAACGCTCTCAGGCTCGTGTCGGCGGCAAGCTCAGGAACTATAAGATTGAGGAAACACGAACTTTCAAGGCTGACACCGGCTTCCTGAATACGGCAATGGCCAACTGGGCTGAAGACCTGTTCCGCTCTGATGAGGTGTATGTGGTTAATGTCGTGAACGGCAGCGTGCAGGATGCCAACGGCGGTAAGGAGGTTGTACTGTCTGACTCGAAGTCGGACAGAACCAACGAGGATGACCACATGCCACGCTTCACTTTCTCATACCAGTATGCGCAGCGCATCCAAAACGTACTGCAGATGGACCGCGTCGGACGTATTTTCGACAACACGTTTGACCATACCTTCAACTAGGATGAAAGAGGCCTTACATATCAACGAGGTGCTGCAGCTGCTGGATAAGGCAGGCAAGGAGCGTAAGAAAGTCAACGTCAGGGCTTGGAAAAAGGATGGCAACGAGGTTGACTATATCGGATGGCTGCCGCTCACCGGCCACTGGCGGGGAGGCATCCACCGACTGATGAACCCTATAAATGGGGATGTGAGAGCCGTCATTGACGTGCTGATTTATGAGTTTAACGGACATACAGTATATCTATGAACGAAGAGAATAAGCAAGAGATGGTGCCAATAGGGCGCCGACCCGGATGGACGCGATACTGCGTTGCCCCTGCAGGCGTGGTAGATATCGCTGAGGAGGGCAGCCCTGCCACCAAGTACCAGGAGAGCCGCGTCATTGTTCAGGACTTCGATGAGAAACTGACAACCAACCCCATCACTATAGGTGGTGTCAACTATGAATATGTTCCGTATGGGGATGATGACCAGTTACCATTCAATGTGATGGAACGCATCGGTGAGAACATGGTCACTTCACAGTGCCAGCTCTTCAACGTGCAGGCCTGCTATGGTCAGGGTGTACGCTTCATTGACCGAGAGACGCGCGAGGATACTCAGGATGCCGCCATACGCGACTTCTGCCTCAGAAATTCGCTGCACGAAATGTTCCTGGAGCAAGCTACGGACATGAAGTTCTTCTTTACTACTATTACGAAGATCATCCTATGCCGTGACCACAGCAAGATTGTGAAGGTACGCCATAAGGAGATGTGCTACTGCCGCTTTGCCCGTCTGGCAGGTAAGAAACGCTTCGAATATGTATTGTATGGTGACTGGCGAGAGAGTGCTCCAGACCCAAACGAAATCGAGGTGCTGCCATTGCTCGACTTCTGCGACCCCTTGGGTGACCTGATGGTACGCATGGGCAAGGAGAACGACCCCATGACAGGCGAGAAGCGCAAGGCTCCAAAGGACGGAAAGGACTGCGAGTTTGCCATTGTTTGCCGCATGGCTACACCTGGTCGTCAGGTTTATTCCAGACCCTACTATTTCTCGGCCTTCCGCGATTCATGGTTTGATATCTACGAGCTGATTGGCATCGGCAAGCGGTTCATGATCCAGAACACATCAGCACCGCGCTTACAAATTGAGGTGCATGATGATTATTGGGATGTTGTCTGTGACAATGAAGGCATCACTGATGAAGATGAGCGCAAGGCACGTATCAAGGAGGAAAAACAGCGTATCATCGACTTTGTATGCGGTCCGAAGAATGCAGGTAAGGCACTCATCAGCGGCTACTACGTTGACCCCTCAGGCAAGGAGCACTCCATGGTTCGTGTCATCAACCTGAACCAGGGAAAGAAAGAGGGTGGCGATTGGGCCGACGACATGCAGGAGGCAGCCAATACCCTGTGCTTTGCTTTCGGTGTACATCCTAATTTAATTGGAGCCACACCGGGTAAAAGCCAGATGAACAATTCCGGCAGCGATAAGCGGGAACTGTTCACCATGAAGCAGGCTCTTGAAAAGCCGTTCCACGACGTGATGATGAAACCCTACCACGTCATCCTCCACTATAACGAATGGAGCGAAAACGTGACTGTCGACGTACCCATGCTGATGCTCACCACCCTAGATGAGAATAAGGATGCAGAGAAGGTGACTACTGATGACGACTCCACAAGAAAACTGGAGAATATGAAGAGAATCCTGAATAACGGATATACCAGTGATGAAATGATTGATTTAATTAAGAGCCTGATCTATGGAGATAACTAAGCAAGAATTTGAAGCGATCCTGAGTGTTGCGACGTCCTCCCATATGGAGGTATATGAGAAGGTGGAGCCACATTTTACGGCTTCATATGACGAATGCAAGGCTGACGTTCTCGGAGATGTGGGGACGTCAGCCGCTGAGGGAGAGAATAATGAAAAGCTGACTGTGGCCGTGAAGCAATGGGTGGCTATCCATGCATTCCTCGCCGTGTTCCGACAGCTCGACCTGGTACTGACTCCCACCGGCTTCGGTGTGGTCAGCTCCAATCAGATGGCTCCTGCCTCTAAGCAGCGTGTGGACGCCCTGATAGGTCATCTTCGTGACAGTGCGCTGCGGGCACATGGTGAACTCCTCTTCCGTCTCTGTCACGTAGAAGGATGGGGCGCAACTGACCAGGCTAAGGAGAATATCGATACGTTATTCTATGACTTCAGGATGCTGCAGAAGATGCAGGGCCCTGCGGCTTCGCATCTTGAATGGCAGGCTGCTCAGCGCCTTATCGGACAGGCCGACGAAGCACTGCGCCTGAAACTGAGCAACCAGTATATGGATCATCTGCTGAATGCAGTCCGATGTGGCACGGTGACTGTCGATGACAAACCGGTCATCTTCCAGTGCAAGCACATCATCAACCTCTGGATTGCCGGTGACCAGGAGGCCGTCAAACTGAAGATGCGCCGACTGCTGAACATGCTCGACGCAGATCTGGAGAAATATTCTATCTATGGAGAATTCGGATACCCAGTAAACCATCATGAGACTTTTCAGAACACTCAGGACGCACCGGCCTACATTTTTGGCTGATGGCTCGATAGACCTCTACGCCCCGACTTCGTGGAGCAAGATGACTCAGACACAGCTTCGCTATGTGCTAATGCTGCTGTCTATGTTTGACAATCTGGCGACAGTCAAAACGTATATGCTTATCCGGCTGAGCGGCATACATATCGAAGGCTATACCGTGCGCACTTCACACGATGAGCCGCAGAGCTACCGCTGCTGGTTCCGCCCGGCATGGTGGAAGCCTCGCCGCTGGTTCACGCTGCAGGTGTGGCAGGTGCAGAGTTTCATCCGGCAATTCGACTTCATCGATCCGTTCGACGGCATGGATGTGCGGCTGGAGCGCATTCACGGCTGTCGGGCGGTCGACGATATCCTGGACCACTACCCGTTCGGTGACTACCTTCTGGCAGAACAATACTACCAGTTGGCAGTCAGCAGCGGCAAGCCGGAGATGATAGAGAGGCTAGCAACGTTCCTGTATGTGAAGCGTAACGGCAAGCATCCTAAGCGACTGGCACTCTCTCCTGCGGAACAGATGGGCACACTGCGCTGGTTTGCCCACGTTAAAAGTGTCTTCGCTGAGCGTTGGCCGCACTTCTTTAGGAAGGTGGATGCAGATATCGAAGAGCTGGACATCGACCTGATGGGCGCCATGGACGCACAGATCCGCGCACTTACCGAGGGTGACATCACCAAGGAAGAGACCATCAAGGCCCTTCCCTGCTGGCGTGCGCTGACAGAACTGAATGAGAAGGCCCGCGAGGCAAAGGAGTTTCACGAGAAATACGATAAGAAATGATATTCGACGCACTTGAATACTTTAAGACGCTGGGTGAAAAGAACCGCCTGTGCAAACAGCATGGCTTCAAACCAGTATTCTGCTCCGGCCCCGACAGCATCGAGGGCGTGATGCAGGAGTTCCAGAAAACGGCTAATTTCGTGATGATCGATGACACCACTGACGGGAATACGTTCAGTGAAGGCGTCTCTTTCTTTCAACGCCGTGTATATACCGTGTTCATCCTTGCTGCATACCGCTGGGATGACATGGAAGACCGAAAGGCAAAGTTGAATTTGTGCAGGGAGATCTTCAAGCAGTTCGTTCGACGCATGATCTGGGACAGGGCACAGCATGAGAATGATGATGATGATGATGACTTCACCTTTCTGAACGTAGAGAAGATCTACAGCAAGGAATTCGGACGCTATACAATGAGCGGTGTCACTGGTCTCTACTTCATGGTAGAGAACGATGAGCCGGAATCGATGGAATATGAGGATGAACTCCAGATGGAAAGTGAGTGGGATAAAGATTAATGTACGACGATGGGAGCACATGCTGAGCGGATGAGGGCGCAGGAGCGCGGCGGCTATGGCCGTGGCAAACTCTATCACTTCACAAAGGAGCAGATTGAGCAATACGAGCGTGGCTGGTCGAGAATGATGATCGATATCTGGAGAGAGAAAATCATCCAGCTGAACATCACCGACTCAGGCGCCCTGCAAGGATCACTCCAGGAACTCGTTTCAACGGGGCATGTGACCACCATCGAGCACAAGTTCCTGCAATACGGCCTCTTTGTAGCTGCAGGTGTCGGCAAGGGCTTCGCCCATGGTAACGGCGGCAACCTGCTCTTCATGGGCGATAAGTTCCGCGAGGGCAAGCACGAATACGGAGCCCGTCAGGTAGGTGCCGGACTGTCGGAGGAACACATGAGAGGCCCGAAGTTCAAGGAGGTGACCGTGCAGCGTGGCAAAAATGCCGGTAAGCGTGCCGCTCTTACCTCCGGAGAGAAACGCATGCCCCGCGACTGGTTCTTCAAGAAATACTACTACTCCATCCGTCGCCTGAACCTCACCGAGGCGGAGTTCTACGGCAAGGCATACCAGGGCCTGATGTCCTCGTTCCTCGATGAACTGTTTACGGGTACCATCAGGAGCAACCGCTTCTAGGTATTTTTATACCAGGCACGATTTTCATAATTTCGCAGAAAAATAACAGATATGGCAAAAAAGACGCTTGCAGAACTGCAGTCGATGTTCAATACGATCCATGATGAGAGACGGACGCATGCGAACACAGCGGAGAGGATAGGTAACGCTTTCCTCGCCATATTGCCATATCTTGGCGAATACCTCAGGAAAGACCAGCCTGAGACGCTGGAGTACCTATTGACCCTCCTGAATGGTGCCGTCATCGGCAACAGTCGACAGATAACCCTCAATCCCGATGGCAGCATCACCTGCGGCAGCATCTACGTGGAGGGAAGTGCCATCTTCGAGGAACTTGTTATTAACAAACAGTCCGTCAACGAAGGTGACCAGGTGTTCTCTAACAGAGGTATCGTTGAGATAGTTGACCAGACCTCTGCTAACCAGTTTCGTCTTACTTTCCGGAAAGAGTATGAAAACGACAGGATCTCATTCAAAGAGAATGACTGTCTGAAATGCAAGATCAATAATCTCGATACCGAAGGCACGGACTTCACAAGCTGGTTCCGTGTTCTTTCGGTTGACTACGAGAATAACACCGCAGATGTCATCCTCTATCCTGACAACGAGGTTCCTGGTGGTCACAACTATGCGCCCATCGAGGGGGCCGTAGTGGCAAGATGGGGTAATGCCGTTGAGACTGACAGGCAGCAGATGTTCTATCTGAGTTCGATAGACGGCATCTTCGCCTTCCTACAGGGTGTCACAAAGCCTATCATCAATGATGTAGGCAGTAATGTGACCGCCTATATAGGACTTCCCAATGACATTCCAGCAATCCAGAAGCTCATTCGGGATGGTATGCTGCAGCGCAACAAACCTATCCTGTATGCAAAGACGGCCGTAGTAGAAAACCTGATAACCGTAAAGCACGATGGTTCACCTGACTATATCCAGCGCGAATGGGACTCGTGGGATAATGAAAAACAGTATATCATGGGCTTTGACAGTACCGAAGAGCGGTATGTCCAGGATAACTGTTGGCATGGTAGTTCCCTTTGGCGCTGTATCGTACCTCAGGCACGCATTGGGGTGGAACCGTCGCTGACGAACACAGACTGGGCCTGCATACGTAGCGGCGGCCTGGTGCTCGATATAGAATCAACAGAAGGTGACTGGTATAATGGTGATAAGAATTTCACCACTATCTTAGTGGCAATGTTGGTACATGGCGACCTGATCATCGCTGATGAAGATATTGAGTCGGTTGTTTGGACCCGTGAGTCGGGTGATGCAGCAGCCGACGAAGCATGGAATATCAATCAGGCCAAGACGGAACAGACACTGAACCTGACTGTCACTTATGACCTGGATCATCCAGAACTCTCAGACATTCCCGTCGGCATGCCATACGGCAGCAAATGCGGTTTCCGTTGCACGGTAAGCGGCGATTTTTCAAATATTCCAATCACTAATATATACGATATCACATGAAACTCAGACAAAAAGGTGGTCATCTCATACACATGCCTCTCGACACGCTTTTCACGATGTCGGAGCTTTTCGGCTCACTGCTGCAGAAATATGACGCGGTGACTGGGGAGTATATCGATGACCGTACATTAACACCGTTCACGCTGAAACCCAACTTTTCGCTGAGCGACAAAGAGGGTGTAATGGCAGGTGACCACACCAGCGAGTTGGTAAACTGCATCTGGACTGTTTCTGCCAGGGTTAATAATGCCGCTCCCGTAAGAGGTACGCACTACACTATCAACGAACAGACACATACACTGACACTAAATTTCAACCTCGATCCGGACACTGCAGGTTACGTCCGCTTTACGGCAGACTATATAGACCATAGAAGAGGGGACGTGCTGAAGGTACACTGGGAAAAGCAGTTGTCTTGTGTCTCTGCTACAGACTGGAAGGTGACTCTGAGAACAGAGTGGCAGATGCGTACCGACCTCATTCCATGGAAAGACCGTGGAATATTCGGAATCCCGGTACAGTTACGCAACGGCTCAGAAAACATCCCCGATGCAAAGGCCGTATATCAGTGGGAGATTTATGAGGTGGTGAACAATGTCGGCAGTTGGCGAAGCGTCAACAGGCAAAGGGATATCTGGTGCCGTGGCGGAGAGCAGACAAAACAGATCTCCATCGAGCAGAAATATGTGCAGCGCATATTGATACGCTGCAAGGCATGGCCGGTCGGCCAGACCTCCGACCTGCAGATACAGGCGTTTCTCCTGCGCCGGTTCTACGGGTTATATGATGATGACCTTGATATTCTCGAAGGTGCATACATCTTCCCAGAGACTAGCCGGGCCGTGGCAGAAGCTTACGTCATCAACCGTAGCGGTGGCCGTATTGCCAACCCCCAACAGTACTTCGACATTGAGATTCTCTATAGTCGCGGTGATGGCAACTGGTGGCATGTCGCACATGGTACTCGCGGCGAGGTTCCACGCACGATGTTCCCCGTGGATGGTACGATGAAGCACCTCTTCGCAGAACTGACTCGTGAACTGACAGCGCTGCTGCCTTTCACGCTCGACGGTGCATACCTCACTCTGGATGGTGCAATCCTGACAGGACAACATCCTATTATCGAAAGAGACTTTGAAGAATAAGCATATGAAGAGTAAGTACTTTATCATCCCCAAGGAGATAGCGGATGAACTGGGTATCAGTGAATACCGCTACGGTAACGGTTCAGACGGCTATCTGGTCAACACAGGTGACCTTGCCGTATATGGCGTTGAAAGAGCCATTCAGAACGGAGCGAGAGAGATCACGGCCACTGAGGCCACGGAGTTTGCAAACCATAATAAGTAAAAGATATGGGTCAGAGTTTAAGCAGAATCAGAAACCTCTACAAATACGAGGACGGTGATCAGATAGAGGCACGCATGGGCGTGCAGATTGATGCAGGCTACGGCCTGACACAGTACTGGGACGAACAGCAGGGGCGCGTCGTGAATACTGACTTCACTCAGCATTCTCCTGTCCTTTACCCATATCCATACAGTTCCAAGCGCGGCCAGTATGTCGTACCGGCCACACAAGGTCAACAGTGGTACTATAACAATCCGGAGTCAGAGACTGCAGGTATCCTGGATGAAAGCGGCAATGTCAAGTCGGCATACGCCTCTCTCTTTGAGAAGACTACTATCACAGTCGGTGGCGCGACATATCCGGCACTCAGGATTAAAGGAAACCTGTGTAGTGCCAATGATCTCAGCGATAAGCACATCTACTATAAGAGCGTGTATAACGGTAAGCCGTTCACATGCTCCCAGCTTATCCCCGTACAGACCACCGTAGGCGATGCGAAGGAGATACTTATTTCTATCACTACTGCCGATGGTAGCGGCAGCACGGCATTGACGAATACCAATGGATGGATCCAGCTGACAGCAGCACTCCAGCGTGCAGGCAGCACCATTGCCGGGGCAACCTACCAGTGGCAGAAGCTCGTTAACGGTGCATGGGTAAACGTCACCAACAACCCGACAGTCATAGAGGTTAGTAATGCCACACCGCATATCATAAAGGTGTATGCTAACGGTGTGGACAGTGAAGACATCTTCCGCGTGGCAGTCACTCATGAAGGTGTTACGAGCTATAAGACGCAGCAGCTGACGGATACATCGGATATCTTCTACATCTTTGAGGGATGTAGCCAGGCTGGCGATGCCGTGGAGGAGGGCGTGAATGTTTCATTCACTCCAGTAGTGTACGACCGACGTACTAACGTGCCGGACACGGCTAACACATGGTCATTCTCCTTCCTCCTGCTGAACCTGATTACAGGTGCACAGGTTGGGAACCCTTCTACGACCGTGCCTTTTGTTGTACAATACAGCACACTACAGGCTGAACAAGGTGTATCAGTAGTAATTTCTGCAACTAACGAATGAGGTTAAATCGCGTCAAGAATCTGATTCCTGCTCCAAATGACGGTGAAAAACTGTATTTGGTAGTTACTCCCTTACAGCTCGGGCTTGATAAGAACTCGAACTGGAAGGGAGGGGTTAATACTGTTACCGTAGAGGTATGGCGACAGAAGGGCAAAGACGATCCCACACAATCAAAAATGGGGTCCTATACTGTCATTGTCTATAAGAACGGTACTTCAACAGTCAAGGTCACGAAGTCAAACACGGCAAGTTTTACCTTCCAGGCCTCCAAGTCGGACACGTCCTATGAGATTGTCCTGAAGGTAAACAACAAGAATGCAGATTCTAAGACCGTCACGATAAGTGCAGACGGCATCACTGGTGTTGGTGTTTCTTCAGTTACGGAATATTACCTGGCGTCATCCTCTGGCTCAGGGGTAACAACATCTACAAGCGGATGGACTACCGACCCGACGGCAGCGGCTGCCACTCTGACGGCTACTAAAAAGTTCCTCTGGAACTATGAGAAGGTTACCTATACAGATGGTACATCGGTAAATACCACTCCTGCCATCATCGGCAGGTATGGTGACAAAGGCGATAAGGGCGACAAAGGCAATACTGGCGTGAGCATCACATCAGTCACAGAGTATTACCTGGCATCGTCTTCCTACACGGGTGTCACGCGGTCAACCAGCGGATGGACTACCGATCCAACGTCATCTGCCGCCACTATCACAGCATCAAAAAAATACCTCTGGAACTACGAGGTAATAGGTTACTCGGACGGCAGTACAGATGAAACAGACCCTGTCATCATCGGAGTGTACGGTGATAAAGGGGATAAGGGCGACCAGGGAAATACGGGAACAGGCATATCTTCTACGACATGGTACTATCTTGCTACCACAATGGCAACAGGTGTCACACGCAGCACCTCGGGATGGACTACCAGCTATCAGCAGGGTACGCCAGAACTTCCCTATGTCTGGAGGTATGGGGACACGCTCCTGACAAATGGGACACATCAGTACACTTCATGTGAACTGATATTCTCATACTCTGCAGGCGCCAACCCCAACCTGCTCGAACAGACGAACTTCTCTTCGCTGCAGGCTCTAGACAAATGGACCACCAGGAACTCGTTGAGTCCTTTATCCGGCGTTTCTCTTTCACAAGAGAACTATGCAAGCATTACAACGGGCATTCAGGCGCACAACGCCTATTATGACCGTACAACTAAGACTACTGCTCAGATTCAGTATAAAGAAGTACTGCAGCAGTGTCTGTGGAATACAACCGGAACGATCAAGAAACTGGAGCCTAGCACATGGTACACGTTGTCGTTCTGGGCGAAGGGTGTCAACGTTGTGACATACATCTATCCCAGCGTGTTCGACAATACGGTTATCAGCTATAAAGACGGTGTTATGCAGAACGCCAATACAATGAGTGCAGATGCATACATCCTCTGGAGTCTGAGCAATACCTGGAAGCGACACACATTCACTTTCAAGACCAAGAGCACCATTGGCAGTGCAAACCAAAATCTGTTGTTCCGACTTTACCCTAAAGCAAGCTCAAGCACATTGAATGACGTGTACTTATGTATGCCAAAACTGGAAGTGGGTATGCAGGCCACAAGCTACATTTCCAATGAGGAAAGCACGCATTTCGGACAAGTGAGAAATAGAAGGTGGGCTATAAACACTCAGTACCAGGCAGGCAAGGTGGATGAGCAATTCGATGATACCGTTCTCTTTGGAGAAACGGGGTTCTTCCATTGTATCAAGTCACATATATCTACTCTTGACAATGCTCCGAATGGGACAAACGGTAGCATTTACTGGGAAGCGACATCAAAGGTTGCTGTCCTGGCAACAGACATTTTCTTTGCAGAAAAAGCCTTTATCAATAACCTCATAGCCACCCTGATACAGACCGGCTATAGCGGCAATCCGCACATCGAGGCTGAAGGCTCTGAGTTCAAGATCTTCGGCAAGGGTCAATACCCTGCCATCTACCTTGCTGTCAACGATGACAACAGAGCTGTGCTCCGCTTCCAGAATGAGAACACGGGCGAGTTCCTGTATGACCTCGGCCCGGACGGCATCATGAAGGAATTCTCGGAGGTGGCCGACTCCTATTCGGAAGTCCAGCTGCACAAGCTGACCAACGTGAAGAGAGTGTCAGAGATTCTTGACATCGGCGACAGCGATTGCACCACCTACTACAGGTTCAATGAAGGATACAAAAAAATCGGCAGCGGAACGAGCGCGACGAAACAGTATCATGTATCGGGAACGTCGAGCCCTTCGTCTAAGAACTCTGCCTATTTTACTTCAAAGAACTACAACGGGACACAAATCGCAGATGGGTGGTATTGCAAGAAGAATAACGGCAACTATATTCAGCAGTTGACAGATGCCACCTATGTAAATGAAGACGGTCTCACAGAAAGCAAGAGGATATACCAGGTGAACCTCATGAATTTCATAAGTGGGAAATTGGCACAGACGGCACAAGTATTCTTCCAATACACAGACTACCAGCATGCAAGCAAGAGCGTGGGCTGTGACGAGAATGGCAACGAGCTTAGCACATCGACATACACCTATCTATATTCATATTGGCAGCAGAACAACATAACATTATAATATTATGTCAAACGAAATTAATTTCAAGGAAGTGAAGACGGTGGAGCCCTTACAGAGCATCACCGACAACACGCAGATCCTCGGATACGACGGAACTGCAAACAAGTACGGACTAATCTCCGTAGGTAAGATTAACCAGACGCAATGGTGCGGTTGCCGCTGGCGCAAGGATTCGCTGACAACAGTCGGCGAGCCGTGCGGTTCGCTGCCTAAGATCGAGAAGATGGCTGAACTGTTCGGCCTTGGCGGCTACCTGGTGCGTAACGACCACTCCAGACGCAAGCTGTCACCGTCGAACCACAATGAGTTCGCCGACGGCGGTACCGCCTACCTCGACGGCAGGATGGGTCACTACCAGTGGGGAAGCGGGTGCACCATCTACTATGCCTTCTGGGAAGACGAGACCTACCTGTATGAGGCTGTGGACACAAAGCCTATACCGGGACAGCTTAACTACAAGATCCCCGTCTTCTCTCGCTCGTGTGCCGGATATGCCACCATCGACCGCACGAACAATATCCTGGTGAGCTACATCAACAGTGCTGCACAGTATCGAGGGGGCAACAATGATGCATCGCTCGACTCGCTTTTCAATTCGCAGCTTGGAAAGCCTGCTACTAACATCGGAGTGCCAACGGCAGCGACCTACGCACGAAAGAACGGTGCCCTGTGGTTCGCCAACGAGCGCGTGGTGTTTGCTATCACGGCAATCCTGAAGCGTATATACTTCCACAACAGAAGCATTCAGGCAGCATACAATGCGACACTGACGGCTGACGGCCTGCACCAGGGCGGTACCGGCGACGGTTGCTCAATGCCTGCCGACTGGAACAACGACTGGCACTACTACCCATTTATACCATTGTCTGCAGGTGTCGAGCGTGGGGACTTCGTGGGCGTATTCTCGCACAGCATCACAGACAAGGCGGGCGCAAGGACCATCAGCGGCATTCCGTCATTCCTCGGTCTTAAGAATGACTACAAGTACCTGGGATGTATCGAGGAGGATACCCTTCTGGTCTGCAACAGCGACAAGTCGCAGGGTGTCTACATAGAAAACAACATCGACGGACACACATTCGACGTCAGTACCGTCAACGGAAAGATGTTCGTCGGCACGACACCGCCAAAGGACGAGGCAGGATGGACCGGCATCAAAAAGCTCAATCTTTCGAACCTCTGCAATTTTCCGCTTGAAGTTGGAACAACAGCCACGACGGGCTATGGCGACAGCTATTACAATCCTGCCGCAACAAGCGGTCTTCG
>ODAJ012179872.1_pt1 | contig 44985 bp, 67 predicted proteins | sample 1539241 | NCBI WGS metagenome assembly ODAJ01 (sample SAMN02144231, study PRJEB22623) | gut metagenome | biome: sheep rumen | host: Ovis aries | place: New Zealand
CAACCACGGCGTGAAATATCGCACGGTTTAGTTTGAACTTAATTTTGCAGAAAACGCCGTATAACGGGCCTAAACGGAAAAGATGAGGGATTTATCAACTTTTCATTATAAGGCCCGGAAACGGCGATTAAATGGCCAAACGGGAAACAATGGGAATACTTGATGACTTGCGCACCCGTGTTCGGGCGGTCAATGAGGGATTGCAGACCGGCGGAATGGTCCGCGATGTCCTTATGCGTCACCCCGACGATATTTTGGAACTGCAACGGTTGCAATTGTTCCAAGGATTGGCCGCAAGCGGGGAAGATATACGGCCGTACTATTCCGAGGATTTGAAGCCGTCGGGGTATTTCTATTCCGTTGAATCGGCGGGCCGTTACGCGGCTTGGAAGAAAGACGGGATAAATTACCCGTATTCAGTAACCCGCAACCCGGATGCCCCGAACTTGTACATTAATGGCCGGTTCCACGATGAAATCGGCGTCCAATTCACGAACGATACCGTGGGAATAGTTCCGACGACCCCGTATGCGGCCGGGATTATGGCGAAATACGGAATCAATACGTTCGGGCTGATGCCGTCCAATTGGACAATAATTTTCGAGGAAAAGGGCGCATATTACGAACTGATGCAACAGATAAAACAACGATTGTATGTCTATTAACGCACCGAAAATAACGAACCCGGTAATGTTGGACCGGGTAATCGGGGAAATCCAAGACGGATTGATAGAAAATTTGCCGTGGTTGGATGTGGCTTTCGGCCGCTCGCAACGTCTTACAAAGATGATGAACGGCAAGCGCATAATAACTCCCAACGTGTATTGCGGCGGGTGGAACGGCCACGGGGAAAACGACTATATTGAGGTTTCGCCGGACGCCAAAATCGGCAATTTCTCTTTCTTCGAGATAGAGGACCCGCAAACCATTGATGCCGGGCCGTGGGCGAGAGAGATAACCGCGCCGTTTGCCTTGATTGTGTGGTTTGACTTGACGCGGGTTTACGACGAAGCCGCGAACAGGAATACCGAATACATCAAAGCCCAAATCTTGCGCGTATTGAACGGCCGGGCCGGTTGGCATTTGACCGGCGGCCGCATCGTGCTAAATAGGATTTACGAAAGGGCCGAGAACATTTACAGGGGTTATTCATTGTCAGAGGTTGACAACCAATTTTTGATGCATCCTTTCGCCGGGTTCCGGTTCGAGGGCAATTTACAATTCGAAGAACTTTGTTTTGACTGATATATGGAATACGAACTTACCATCAACAATTTGCACATCGTCAATTCGTACCGGGTGCGCAAATGGAATATGCGCAAGGAATTGCAGAGAATCAAGGACGATGCCGGCCCGGGACAAACGCGGGTATTTTGGCGTTCCATCTTTTCGTTGAAAATGGAATGGATATGCCACAATTTCCTGTATAACGTCGGTTATCAACGGGAGCGGACCCGGGATTCGGATTTGGATTACCCGTGCGACCGCCCGGAATGGCAATACATCGTTTGCGGACTTTTAGTTTGGCTTTTCGTATGGTAGTGGATTTCATTTGTTGGGTTGCGGTCGTTGCTTTGGCGGCCGCGTTCCTGTTGGGGCTTTCCGTGAAATGGGGTTGGATGGAGTGGTTACAGGTCCACGCACCGACGCCGTTTTTCGAAAAGATGTTCAATTGCAAGTTTTGTATGTCGTTCCACGTTTCGATGATTATTTCGTTAACTTTGTCCGTGGCGACGGGCCAATGGTGGTTGTTGGCCGTGCCGGTTTGTTCAACAGTAATAGCGAGGGAATTATGGTAACGGTCAAGATTGGAAAACATACCGTGGAAATGTACGACGCGATAGACGAATTGCCAATCGTGCGTTTTCATAAATACCAAAAATTGTTGCTGATTGATGCGGGGGTCGGGGCTGACATCGCGGCGTTCGACCAACGCATTGAGAAAACACGCCGTTTCCTTATGGACGGCAAGCCGGAAAAGGCACAACAAGAATTGGAGAACTTGCGCCAAGCGGTGTATTTGATTCAATCCGAAATAAGCCCGAAGCACCGGGCGTTCGCGGCTTTGGTTACGAAGATAGACGGGAGCGAGTGCAACGACCTTTCGGACGATGCGTTGACGGGAATAGTGGACACGTTGAACGATGCCCCGGAAAACGAATTGACCGCCCAATTGGAAGCGGTCAAAAAAAAAATTGACGGGGAATTAAGGTTGTATTTTCCGGCCCTGTTCGCCGATTCGGGGGTTAAAGAGTATTACGACCTTTTGAAGAAACGGACGATGGCCGTTTTGGCTAACATCATTGCGGGGGAGAAGAACCCGGATGCGACCCCGGACATTGAGAGGTTGACAACCGAGTTGATAACGTATTCGCAACCGCAAACGTTCACGGGGTCGGACGGAGTGGAAATACAGTTCGACCGGCAATTTGAAAACCTTTGTTTGGTCTTGAGCGAGCAATTGCACGTCAAGCCGAAGAAATATACAGTTCTTGAGTTCTACAATGCGTTCGATTTCGTCAAGGAACGGGCGAAAGAACACGAGAAAGCGCAGAAACGGGCCAAATCGGGCCGTTAAGAGGGAAAGACATACAATTTACCATCTTTGATTTATAAGGCCGAAATTCGGCGTTTTTAGAAAAATTAACGATTATGGACAATCCGAACCCGATATATTACAAAGATTTGATTACGCCGGACGATTCGATTTCGAATTTGATTGCGCAACTTGATGCGTTGATACAAAAGTACGAATCGGCCAAAAGCAAGATACAGGGTGCGGCCACGGAAGCCGCCAAGGCGATGGGCAATTTGTCCGGGGCGACGGAAGAACAACGCCAACAAATTTCGATGCTGACAACGGAATCGGACAAGTTGGCAGCCGCGTACAAGAAAAGCAACGACGCAGAGAGCGAAACGTACCGCCGCCGTCAACAGGTAACGCAAGCCGTCAAAGAGCAACAACGAATTGACAAATTAATCGTTGAATTGAACAATTCCAAGGCGGGTTCGTACAATCGTCTTTCGGCGCAATACAGGCTTAACAAAATTGCGCTAAACGAAATGAGCCTTGCGGAAAGGCAGGGCACGGAAGCCGGGCGGCAGTTGGAAAAGGAAACCCGGCTGATGTATGAGGAAATGAGCCGATTGCAAAAGGCGACCGGAAAATATACGCTTGAGGTCGGACATTATGAGAATGCGCTAAAGGGATTGCCCGGGCCGATTGGTCAAGTTGTTAGCGGATTCTCCCGGATGCGTGGCCAATTGGGCGCAATCGCGGGGGCTGACTTGCCGGCCGGTGCAAAGGCTTTGCAAGGATTCACGACCGTACTCTCGGGAACAATTGGTTTGGTGCTGATGTTCGTAAGGCAATTGACCGGTTCGGCAAAGACGTTGCGCGAGTTCGAACAGGCCAACGCCAATTTGTCCACTATCTTGGGGACCACGCGAGAGGGGATGAAAGCGATGACGGACACGGCGTTGCAGTTGGGACGAACGACCGAATACACGGCCCGCCAAGTTACGCAGTTGCAAACGGAATTGGCGAAATTGGGCTTTGGTCAAGGCTCCATTATCGCAATGCAGAAACCAATCTTGCAGTTCGCCACGGCGGTTGGTGCAAACCTTGCGGACGCGGCGGCGGTGGCCGGTGCATCATTGAGGGCGTTTAACCTTACAAGTTCCGACACGGAAGAAGTCTTGGCGACGTTGGCCGTGGCTACGAACAAATCGGCATTGTCTTTTGACCGTATTCAAAATTCGGTTGGGACGGTGTTCCCGGTGGCAAATGCTTTCGGGATTTCCGTAAAGGATACGGCCGCGTTATTGGGTTCTTTGGCAAATGCCGGCTTTGATGCATCAAGCGCGGCCACGGCTACCCGAAACATCATATTGAAATTGGCCGACGCGAACGGCAAATTGGCCAAGGCGATGGGCGGCCCGGCCAAGACTTTCGACGAAATCATTGACGGAATGATTAAGTTGCGAAAAGCCGGGTATGATTTGACCGATGCGTTGGATGCAGTCGGGAATAGGAACGTTGCGGCATTGTCAGCGTTTATTTCTAACGCAGAAGCGGCCCGGGAACTGCGGCAATCGTTGGAAGATGTCAACGGCGAATTGGAGCGCATTTCGGAAGAACGTTTGAATACGGTTGAGGGTTCGACGAAGTTGTTGCAATCCGCGTGGGAGGGCCTTACGCTTGCGTTCCAAAACTCTAACGGCGTAATCAAAAACACGATTGATTGGTTGACAAAGTTAGTCGGGGAAATACAAAAATTCCTTTTCCCGGAACAGACATTGACGGGCGAACAGGCCGACCAATTCACAAAGAAGTTCCGCGAATATTACAAAGAAAACGGAGCGGAAGCGGCCACGGCTTATATGACATCGTTAGTTGATACTCTTGAGAAGAAGGCCGCCGACGCCACGGCCAAGGCCCAACGCGACCCGATTTTGAATAAATGGCTTGGAATAGGCCCGAACCAAATTTCCTCGAGTGTTGCGGGGCCGCTTGCGCAAGGCGCACGGCAAGCAATGGAAATTGTTACGTCGCAAATCAATTCGGATGTGCAGGAACAGGCGGCACGCGCCGCACGGGATGCGGAATTGGCACAACAACAGGCCGACCAAAAGAAAAAGGAACAGGACGCCGCCGCGAAAAAAGCGGCCGAAGCGGCCAAGAAACAACGCATAGCCGACCGCCGGGCGGTTATCGAATCCATTGACTTGGAAATAGCAGTTACAGAAGCCGGAACGAAAAGGATGTCGCAATTGCGCCAAGATAGAATCGACGCGCAACGCCAATTGGAGTTGGAGCAAAACCGCCAAAAGGTCGAATCCGAACGCCAAGACGAAAAGGCCATCAACGACAAATACGACAAAATGAAATTGAACGATGAAAAAGCGTTCAATAATGAGGTATCGAAAATGGCCGTTCAAAGGTTACAGGCCGAGCAACAGGCAATCCAATTGGAAATTTCCATAACTGATGAAGCCGACAAACGGATGTTGGAATTGCGTTTGGAGAATCTCGAAAAGCAACGCCAAATCGAAATTGAGCAGAATAAGCAAAAGGACGAAAAAGTACGCCAAGATGAAGCCGCGATAAATGCCAAATACAGAGCGCTGAAACTCAAGGAGTCGGCGAATTTCAATACCAAGTTGGCGCAACGCGACTTGGCGGCGGCGCAGGACTTGGCGCAAGCCGAGTTTGATTTGTTGGATAAGAATGAACGGCAAAAGACATTGTATCGTTTGCAACAGGAAAAAGCCCGTTTGGAAAAGGTTTTGGAAATCAACGAAACGGCTACGAACAAAATGACCGCCGATGAAATCAAGGCCATAAAAAAGACAATTGCCGGGATTGAAAAGGAAACGAAGCGTTTGGGATTTAACAACATTTACGAATTGCTTGGAATCAGTCTTGATTCGGACCAACAGGACGCAATCGGAACGGCCGTTGATTCTGTGAAAGACAATATCGAATCGTTGGTTGATTCTTGGAACCAAGCGGCGGAAGCGGCGACAAAGGCCGCCGACGCTCAAGTGGATGCCGCGCAACGGACTTTGGATGCCGAAATCGAAGCGCGTAACGCCGGTTATGCGAATGAGGTTGCCACGGCCCAAAAGGAAATGGCGTTGGCAAAGAAGAACCAAGAACAGGCATTGAAAGAACAGGAAAAGGCCCAAAAGGCACAATTGGCCGTGGATGCGCTCACGCAGTCGTCAAGCCTTATAACGGCATCCGCAAACATTTGGAAAGCGTTGTCGGGCATTCCTGTTGTCGGTCCGGGATTGGCCGCCGCCGCTTTGGCGACGATGTGGGTATCCTTTGCGGCCGCGAAAATTAAGGCCGTGCAAGTTACCAAGCCGACCGAGCAATACGGCGAGGGCACCGTGGAATTGTTGCAGGGCGGGAGCCACGCAAGCGGCCACGATATAGACTTGGGGACCAAACCGAACGGGACCCGTCGCCGGGCCGAGGGCGGGGAATATTTCGCCGTTATCAACAAGCGCAATTCGCGCCGGTATCGTAACATCATTCCGGATGTCATCAATTCGTTCAATAACGGCACGTTTGCGGACCGTTACCAACGCGCGAACGCTTCGATGGAGGGTTACGCCGTGCAGATGCTCGGGGCCGGGAGGACGGACGTTTCGGCCCTTGAAAGGGATGTGGCCGCAATCCGCCAACAGGGGGACGAAACCCGGTACGTGGATGGCCAAGGCAATACGATAATCCGGTACAAGAATTTGACGCGAAAAATCAAATCGTAATGAATCCAATTTACAAGTTCAATTTGTCAGTCAACGGGACATCGCAACAGGCGTTCCCGTTGTATGGCAATAATTTGGCAAAAGAATACAATTTGCAGAGTGGCGAACAGTTCTTCCGAGCGAGTTTGTCGGGCGACCTCGAATTTGTGGGGCCGGATTTCGACCGTATAAACGGGGCGGCGTTCGACGCACAGTTCGGGGTGGAAATTCTGATTTCCTACGACGCCGGGCAGACTTGGACGAACTATTGGCGCGGTCAGTTTTGGAAAACGGATTGCGACTTTGATTTGGATTCAAAGTCGGTCCGGGTAAAACCGGCCGTAATTGACCAATACACGGCCATATTAGCCGGGTTGGATAAGGAATATAACTTGATTGATTTAGCCCCGGAAATCGTGCCTGTACGGGCCGACAAACGGCCAATGATACAAGTATATGTTCCGGGGCAGACGGTTATCGGTTGTTTCCTTTCGGGTATGTGGTGGGAACAAGAATGCGAAGCCGTTTACGAAAGTGACCGAGTGCAGATTGGCGACCAAAGTTACCCGGCCTTGACGTATAAATATTATTTCGCATTGCTGAAATCGCAATTGGTCTATACCACAAGCGGGGCCGTCACGACTGAAATTGTCCCGGGCACGGATGGAAATTACACGTTCGCAATCCGGAGCGAACAAAGCCCGTCGGGGAATTATTGGCGGGCCGAATTGGTCCGGTTGGCTGACGGCGCGATGTGGGACTATGAAACGGCCGTGGATGCTCCCGAACCGACGTTGCCGTTAACATTGTCAGCAGATACGACCACGGGGGCGACGGGAACCGTGGTTGTTTCTTCCCGGACTATCAACATATATGGACGATACGTGTTGGATGTCGCGGAAATGGCGGGCCTTGCAACATATCCCATCCCGGATGACGATTTAGTGCCGGATAATCGCAATTATAGCCGCGTAATTGGTTACGCGGTATCAAACACGGTGTTTTTCTCGTCGCAATTGACCTCTACGCCGACGCCGTGGGGAATCTATCAACCGGGGCAATACTACGCGCCGCCGGTCAATATGAGTATTGAGGTGTTCCCGATAGCGCGAAGCAGTTGGAACATTGTTTCGGTGTGGTTCGCCTTTGCGTCGGTGGATTGGGCATACGAGTCGCTTGGCCGTGCCCCGTTTACGATACGGGACACGTACCCGTTATCGTCGGTTATTTCGGTGTTGCTCGGCAAGATTGCTCCGGGCATTACGCACCGGTCATCCACGTTATATTCCGAGTTCCTGTACGGCACAAATCCAATCACGGGAATCAATCAAAGATTGATAATTACGCCGAAATCGAACGTTATTTCGGCCGGGTATGACGAACCGGCACAAAAGGCCCCGATAACCTTGCGGGATGTCCTCAATATGTTGCGAGACTGTTTTCGTTGCTATTGGTGGATTGACACGTCTAACCGGCTCCGAATTGAGCATATCGAATATTTCCGACGGGGTGGGACATATACAGGAAGCCCGAGCGTTGGGGTGAATTTGCGCACGTTGGCGGTAACGCGCAACGGGAAACCGTGGTCGTTTGGCCGGAATCAATACAAGTTCGACAAACCGGCAATGGCGTCCCGGTATCAATTCGGGTGGATGGACGATGTTACGCAGTTGTTCGAGGGCTATCCAATTGACATTGTTTCGAGGTATGTTAACCCGGAGAGCGTCGAACAAATCACGATTAGCCGGTTTACGTCCGATATAGATTACGTTTTGCTGAATCCGGAGGCGGTTTCCAAGGATGGTTTCGTGCTGATGTCTGCAAATTCGGAGTCGGGTGGATATGTGTTGCCGTACAACAATTTCGTGATAAACGGGACCGACCATTATTTGCAAAATGCTTTCGTCGCTTTCGTGTTCCTGCAACGTTATTATGCTTACGATATGCCGGCCGAAAACTACACGATAAACGGCGCATCATACGTTGCGCTCGGTGTTAAGAAACTAAAGAAACAAGACGTGATTTTCCCGGCGCATAATGACCCGAATTTAACGCAGTTAATTGCAACAGAATTAGGAAATGGGACAATCGAAAAATTGTCCGTAAATTTGTCAAGCAGGGCGGCGACCGCCACGTTGAGTTATGATACCGAATAACAACTTGTCAATATTGCCGTGGTACACATCCATTGAGCAACAGAACGCACGGAAATGGTGGATTTACGGGCGCGTATATCCATTATTCGCCCGTGGTGGCTACCTGTTGCCGTTTCAGTTGATGGTGTCGCACGCTTCGAGCCACAATATTTCGTATATCCGACTTCATAACGGTAACACGAACGCCGTTGTAAATTCGAACATTCGGCCCTATATGTCGGGGTTGACTTTCAAGCAATTTACGACGTTGGGGTATGACGTATTAGTGTTCCCGGCTACAACACAAGTGTTGGCGAACCTTGCGAACGGGCGGTATTACCTGTCTGCAATGATTGACGGAATTGCGTATTATTCCGAAATTTTCACGGTCGTTAATGACATCCAACCGTATTTGAAATTGACGTGGTGGGATTCGGCCGATTTTACAATGGACGCCGGAACGATTGTGTACACGTCGCCGACCTATCGGAACGTGCTATATTTACAAGCGGATTTGGCGAAGCCGGAATACATCTTCGAGGAAGAGGGAGAGACCCGGGACGGCTATTTCTTTCCGACGAAGCAGATTTCGGAAAAACGCTACCGGTTCAGTTTTCTTGCGTCGGAATATCTTTTGGACGTGATGCGCTTTGTGCGGATGGCGGATTTTGCCGAGGTCGAATATCACGGCCAACGGTATAGTTTGGACACGTTCCTAATCACGCCGGAGTGGGAAAGCAACGGCGACGTTGCGGCGGTTCAAGCAGAGTTCGACACGGCGACGGTGGCAAAGAAAATCGGGGTCGGATATGTCAAGAGTGAGCGCGGCGATTTTAATAGCGATTTCAATAGCGATTTCAACAACGAGTGATATGGCAAATTACGCGAATCTTCGAACCTCAATACAGGAGGTTATCAAGCAGAACGGCAACAATGAAATCACGGGGCCGATAATGCAACAAACGTTGTTGTCTATGGTCAACTCGCTTGGTGCGGGTTATCAATTTATGGGCATTGCGACGACCGGGATGGACCCCGGGACGCCGGATTACAATGTTGCGTATCTTGCCCCGGCCGGGACATATCCGAATTTTGGAAACAGGACCGTCCCGGCGGGCTATATTGGCGTGTTGGCATATAACGGCTCGTGGAGTCTTTCGACGCTTGCGGTTGGCGGTTCTTCTCCGACCCCGACCCCGGAAAATGCGGTGTTGGGTGGCGGCACGCTATCCGTAAACAATAGGCGTTATCCGGCGTGGTCTCGGGGCGTCGTTACGATTGCCGACAAGTTTTTGAGTATGACGAGTGTGGACGCAAACGGGGTATTGCAAACACAAGTCGGAACGAACAATCTTGGAAATGCGGCAAGCGAGTTGATGTACATAACCGATTTGACGTTGACCCCGAATGCGGATGCGGTCATTTTCAAGGTTTGTTTCTATGACGAAAACGGCGCATATACAGGGGCAACCCCGTATATGGCCCGGACGACAAATTCGTATGTAACTTCGGACAACGTGGTGTCAAGTTACACGATAACGAACCGGTATTGCCGTATCGTTGTTGCAAACACGACGACATCTTCCGGCGACCGGGATAAGAGCGTTGCACTTGCCAAGATTACGTTTTCCGGCACGGATGCAACACCGGGTGACGAGGCGCACAAAATGCAAGTTGTGGAAACGCGGGAATATTTCAGCCCGGGCGAGTTCCGCGCGTATGTTCCCGTTGCAAAGATGAACGGCAAATGGCGGGTCGATTTCAACCCGGCCGATTATATGATAAGCGAATTTCAGACGCGCGTTTTCGTTGCTCCCGACGGATTAGACGGGAATGATGGATTAACCCCGCTGACGGCGGTTAAGACATTGGAGCAGGCAAAGACAATCGGTCGCACTATTGTTTTGCTCCCGGGAACATATACAAGTGGGGTAAATTTCACGTTGGGCGTGACGTTGGAGAATGTCAATTTGATAGGTTATCCGGATGCGACAAACGACGTCATTGTCGAAAACCAAGGCGATACCCCGATAACAATTACAGGCGACGCCTATATTCAAGACATTATTTTCCGCGAGGGAGCGGACGGCGCGTTGAAAGTTGTGTTAGAGAATGCGGGTTCGGTCGTGTGCTTAAATCATTGCCAATTCAACGAGTCGGCCGGCTATGGCGGACTGACGGTGCAGGGCGGCACGGTGTATGTGTATAAATGCCAAGCGAACGGAAATTCCAAAGATGGGTTCAATTATCACAAGTCTCCGACAAATTCTATTGTTCCGCACGTGACGGAAATGTATTGCGAAGCGCACGACAACGGTAATTCCGATATGTACTATTCGAACAATGGTTCCACGGCCCACGACGGGGCGTTGGTGTTGCGCGTGTCCTGCCGTTATTCGTATTGCAAAGGCGGTTTGTTGGCGGACGTCAATGCGGGCACGCGGTCGTATAATTTCGGCATCGTGTGCGTTGCTCCATCCTTGAAAGCCGCAAACACGACCGAACAACCGTTCCAATCTTCCGTTTATTGTGGTAGTACGGCGCAAATGTGGTTATACGATGTAACCTCGGTCGGGGCGGTGTATGACGTCGCCGTCGCTGACAATGGCAGTTCGGTCTATTCGAACCGCCAATATGGGTCAATTTACACGTCAAGCAGTCGGGCAAAATTCTTCGTGATATGATGCGGTTATATCCTGCAAAATTCGTATCGGGCTTAATTGCCGGGTTTGTTTCGCTATTTGTCCAAAACCTGTTACCGTTGTTCGTGGCGGTGATTGTTTTTGAGACGGCCGACTTTGTTACAGGGGTCATTAAATCGGCCGTGGTGGCGAAGCGTTCCGGGGGCCGGTTTGCTTTTGAATCGGTCAAGGCGTGGAGGACCATCTACAAGTTCGTGTTTATCTTGGTCGGAATCGTATTGGCGGAAATGTTGGACCAAATCATTGCGGCGGACTCTCGCTTGCGATTGGCAAACTATTTCACGGCGTTCTGTTGTGGCGTGGAGTTTTGGTCATTTTTGGAGAACGCGGCGGTTATTTCGGACCATCCCATTTTCCGTTGGTTACGCCGGTTTATGAAATTCAAAGTTGAAGACCAAATCGGAATGACGCTTGAGGAAGCGCAAAAAGATGACAAGCAATGAAAAGAACAGACATTGACGCAATCGTTATACATTGTTCCGCGACCCGGGCCGGGCAAGATGTCCGGGCGGCTGACATTGACAAATGGCACAAAGAACGCGGGTTTGCCTGTATCGGTTATAACTATGTTATTGACTTGGACGGAACCGTTGAGGTCGGCCGGCCGTTGAGCCGGGACGGGGCGCATTGCAACACCGCCGGAACGTCGGGCGTGGCTTATAACAAACATTCAATCGGTATATGTTATGTCGGTGGACTTGACCGGTTCGGCAATCCGGCAGACACCCGGACGGCGGCGCAAAAGTTGGCGTTGGCGGAATTGGTTTACAGGCTTATTTCGGAATTTCCGATTGTTGAGGTAATCGGCCACAGGGACGCAAGCCCGGACCGGAACCACGACGGCAAGATTACGCCGAACGAGTGGGTAAAACAATGCCCGTGTTTTTCTGTACGCGACGAATTTCCTATATCAATTTGCAAAAGTGTTTAACAATTAAAACAAACGAATTATGACAAAAGAAGAAATTATTGCGTTGATTGACGCGAAGATTGCCGGGCAAGGCACAAACATTGATGCCGGCTCTGCGCTCCCGGGAATTTTGAAAGGGATTTTGGACCTTATCCCGGCTGCGCCGACGCCTCAAGTACAAGCCAATTTATTAGAAAAAAACCCGGAAAGCCCCGCGTATGTAAATGGGATTATAAGATTAGTCGTTAATGGCCAAGAACTATTAGAGTTGGACGACAGGTGGTACGACCTTTTGACGGGGGCGGGTATCCCGTTTGTGGGAACAGTTGATGATAGTCGTCTATTCCCCGCACAAGCACTGACAGATAGCCAAGTAACCGGGATAGCCGCTCTTATTCAAGAGGCGGTAGGCAGCGCAACAGGGGAGGTTGTGGCTTTCTTTGGTCGTGCGAGCGAAACCCCCGTGGACGGAACAACGGGCTTTGCTATTGTCCGTATGAATTTCAAATATTATTCGTTCTATTGCGATGTTTAATCGGATGCGCGGCTATTAAGATATGACAAGAATAGCACTTGCAATAGCATCAATCCTTTTGTGCGCTTGCATCCTTTTGGGAGTACAGGCGCACAAGGGTAAAGCCGACGCGGAACGATACCGGGCGAATACCGAAGCGTTGCTATCGGACGTGGAGCAATACCGGGTCCGGGATTCATTGAGCGCGGCCCGGGTGCAATCGCTTGAATTGACCGTAAAAGAATTTGAAAGATTCCGCGCGGATGATGCGCAATTGATACGGGAGTTGAAGCAACGCAACCGGGATTTGTCAGCCGTGAACAAAACGCAATCGCAAACGATAATTGATTTGCGGGCGGTTCCCCGGGATACCGTGGTAATAATACGGGATTCCATCCGGGTTCCGGCGGTCGCGGTCCATTGCGGGGATGCGTGGTTCGATTTCGACGGCGTATTGACGGCGGACCAATTCACGGGAACGTTGGCCAACCGGGATTCGTTGCTATTGGCGGAAACGGTCAAATACAGGCGGTTTCTCGGTTTCCTGTGGAAAACGCGCAAGATTGAGGACCGGCAATTGGATGTTGTTTCGCGTAATCCGCACACGGAAATAATAGGAATTGAACACATAACCATAGAACGATAAGATTATGACAAAAGAAGAAATCCAAGCGTTGATTAACGCGAAGATTGCCGGGCAAGGTTCGGCGATTGATATTGGCGGAGCATTGCCCGCCATCCTTAACGGCATTTTGGAATTGGCGACCCAAGGCGGGGGCGGCGGTTCCACAAAACACGTTCTTTCAATTGAAAGTGTAACCCCGGGTGCCGCGGAATCCTATACGGACGCATTGGCCCGAATCAAATATGACGGCGCGGCTTTGACCTTGGCCCAACTCCCGACGATTGATTGGCCCAACACTATAGTTGTTGATGCCACGGGGGATTGGCCCGGTTGGCAGTTTGCCATAACCGAGTTTGCCGGGTCGGACAACGGGGCGCAAATTGTTGGCGGTTCTTGGAAAGATGATGAGTTCGGCTTGTTGGTAATGATTCAAATTGTGGACGAGCCGGGCGAAACCATAAGTTCGGTAAAATATTATTCACTTTGATTTCATTTCCTTTTTGAGATTCATAATACTTTGTTTTCCGGCTTCGTTGTGAAACGCGGCCGGTTTTCTTATCTAAAACCCGATTTCGCATTTTAACGGCCAAATTAGGGCCTTATAGCCTTTGGGTGGTAGAACTTATCATCTTTGAGTTATACGGCCGTTTACGGGCGATTTTGAGAAAATTAACTCTTTTTGCAAAAAAAATGCGTCACCCCGCAAAAAATTTTTGGAAATTAAAAATAAATGCCTAACTTTGTACCCGGGATGCAGATAAAACCCCAACGGACCGGGCCGGTTCCCGGAACAAAAAACAACAGTTATGGCAACGTTAAAATACACTACCCGCGAAATCAATCACAATTATCGCATCAAGGTTTCCGGAGTTTATGATGGTTCAAAGGTCAACACGCTTGTAGGCGTTTCCGGGCTTCTCCGTTTTGTTGGCGACATCGAATTGACGAACAGGCTTCTTGACCGCGCGTTCGACTGTATGGACGATGTTTGCGTTTGCAAACTCCGTCGCGGAATCAAAATTAGTTTCTACGTTGCTTAATTCCCCGAGAAAATGAGAACAATTTTTAACGTGCTTGTCAAGGAATTGGGCGAAGCCGAGGGCCGTTCAATCTTCGAGTGGTATTGCCGTACCTACAATGTTACGATTGCGGATGATGCGCCGGCAAGCGTTCGCCGTGAGGTATTAGGAATTTAACAAACAAACCAATATGAAAGCAACGATTAAACAATTGAATTACATTGCCAAGTTGATGGGCAACACCTATTCGGCCGAATATGACAAATTGACGGTCAAGACGGCAAGCGTTTTAATATCCGCCATTGTGGCGTACAAAAGGCCCGTTCTTTGCGGGAGCGGCCCGGCCGACGAATCAATGTTGGCGTTCGTGTACGAAAATCTTTGCCACGCTGAAATCACGGCGTTTGGCCACACCTTTGCAAACCGATAATTAACCCGGGCCGGGTCCATCCCGGCCCACAAATAAAAGGATATGAAGAAAAATTTGACTGAAAACACAAGGCGTTTGGTCGGTATTAGCAAAATGGCCGACGCGTCGCTTATGGGCGGGGTGATTAGCAAAGAAGAACACGGCGAAATCAAGGCAAAAGTCCGGGAATTGGAACTTGACAATCTGTTTGCGGCTATGGCTTCGTTTTGCAAGTAAAGAACCCGGCCCGGGCGACCGGGCCATAAAAAAAACAAAGTTATGAAAGGACCTTACTATTTTATTTTTCTCAAGATGGGACGCCGCACGTATCATCTTATCAACACCTATTATCGTGAGGGCGACCCGTGCAGTTATTGCGATTTCCGGAAAACCTGCGAGGAAATTCGGGGTTATCTTCACGATGACGGCGTTATGCCGTGCCGTGCCATATCCGGGCAAAAGAACGTCGCATTTGAATTGTGCGAACCGGAAAAGGGGCTTTGGGCTGACATCAAGGCGCGTTGGCCGCTTGTGGTCTTGGGGGCGTTGGCCGGATTAGCAATTGCGTTGTTATGGTAAAGCGAAAGGACACCGGGCAAGGCCGGGCGGAGCAATACCGGGCAATCTTGGCGGAATACGGCAAGCGGTTGGAAGATTGCAAGGTGTTGGCGTTCTCTTTCGAGGGCGAGGGCGGCCCGGCCCTATTCCATTATGAACTGATGCACCCGTTGCGGCCGGTATATCATTTGTTCGATGCATCCGGGAGCGTGGCGCAAGTCGTGATTCCCATAGATGCAGAGAACGAACGGATGTGCGTAGAGTTGGCCGAATTATGCGGCGGTGAAAAGACAACCCCGAATTTGCGATAAAAACCCCGCCCGGATGAATCCCGGCGGGGTGGTCATAATACCGTGTTTGGCGATACGAGGTAAAAGACACGGCAAAGATAGGGAATTTCGCGGGATTTACCGGGAACTCCCTTTCTTTTTGGATTGTTCGGGCTTTTCTCTGTATCCGGATGCGTAGATTGCGCGGCCTTGGGCTTCGGCTTGGGCCTTTGTCGGGTAAACTTTGCCGGTTTGGCCCCAACGGTAGCCGCCGGCGACTTTCTTAACGGGCATAACTGTTGAATTTTGGGGTTTGACTTGAGCAAAAATAGCCATTCCGGGCGTGTTTTTTCGAGAAAATGCAGATTTTTTCAAAAAAAATGCATTTTAAGACAAAAAATGTTTGGTAATTAAGAAAAAATAACTACATTTGTATCGGGTTCAAGATAGAACACCACGGCCCGGGCCGGTTCCCGGAACAAAAAAACAAAGAGTTATGAAAACCAACATTCTTAAAAAAGGACTTGACGCTAATTTCAACGAAATTTCGGTTGTTGTTAAGTATGATTCTATGGGCGTCAATCAAGGAACGTTTTACGTGGACGCGGACGGCGAACACGAAATGACCGACAGGATGGCCGACGTTCTCTTTGAAGAAAATGTTTGCATTCGCTAAATAATAAACCCCGGCCCGGGGAAACCCGGGCCACAATCCAATCAAGATATGAAACAGGCAATAAAGGTTATCCCGATGTTCCGGACTGATAATTACGAACAGAATTACAACAGTGCGTTGGACCGTGGAGCGGATTTTGATACTACGTGCATTTGTTGCGGCCGCAAACTGAATCCCAAGACGATGAAAGAGGTTCAAGGACTTGCACCCGGTTATTTCGTTGATACGAACTTGGCGACCATTCCCGAACGCATAAACGCAACCGAACATATCGAACCAATGGGATGGTATAGTGTTGGCCCGGTGTGTTACCGCGAAATCCGCCGCCGGTTGGCCGAATCCACAAAAACCGTTGTTGTTGATATGTAAAACCACGGGGCCGGGCGACCGGCCCCAATAATCCAAAAGCAATATGAAATACGGAATTAAGCGCAATATTTCCATTCCGGGCGACATCAAGACAAAAACCGAATTGTTCCGCGTTATCCGGGAATTAACGAATGCCGGTTATTTCTTCGAAATCCGGAATGGCTATACCGGCAACGGCCGGGCCTTTTATATGGTCAATGTTTTATCTAACAAATCCGAATAAACGAACGATTGGTCCGGGAATCATCCCGGGTTTTTCTTATATTTGTATCGGAAGATTCATTTTCATAGTGGTAGGACTTGGCCCGGCTCCGTTGCGAAACGTGGCCGGGCTTTTTTGTAAAGGCCATTTACGGGCGATTTGACGGCCCTAAACGCAAAAATGGTATAACGGACCATCCGGGAGTTTCGCGCCCGTTACAGGACGTTTTCGGTAAAAATAACTCCCGGGAGCCGGGGCGATGAAAAAATTTGAAAGAATTTGCATTTATTTTTTGGTAATTAAAAGAAAAGCACTATCTTTGTACTCGGGATGTGGAACTAATCCCAACCGACCCGGCGGGTTCCGGGGACTAAAAAACAAAAAGTTATGACAACTATTAAATGTAACAATTCCGACCACAAGTCCGTTTCTTTCTTCCTTAATGGCGGTATGAATATTTTAGTTTTTGCGATGCAAGACGGCGAATATTGGTTCTCTATTGGAAAGGGTTACAAGAACGAGAAAACCGCGAAGCGGGCCGCCGTTAAGGAAATGGCAAAATCCGGTTACTCGTTCGATGCAAAGGAAATGGAAAATTTGGTTATCGCATAAAGGGACCCGGCCCCGGGAAACCGGGGCCATAATATCAAAAGAAATGAAAGTATCTATTTCAAGCATCAAGGCCGGAACAAAGTTTCGTTTCCCGAAGAACACAGTTATAACCGAAATGCGCCGTGGCCGGATGATTGATTCGGACGGAGTGGATGGGCCTTTTATTGCAACGCGCGTTTGTCGCTCCGGCTACGTATATTTCGAGAGCCGTCCGGCCGGCGACAAGTTCCGCGTTTATTTCCTTAATGTTAACGTTGAAATTGACTAACTATGAAATTCAAGATTGATGATAATATGAAGCGGGTAGCCCGCGAAAATATGATGACGACGCCGGAAACGGTTGCATTTGACTTGTATATGCAGATGGTCGCGGGCGGGTTGCTCCACGTTGAAAATATCGAACCCGGGATGTGCGTATTACGTGCCGCCGGGCCGCGCTATGTGTCGGATATATGCGCCGTATTGGGGAGCGTCCTCTATGGCGACAAGTCGCACCCGATTCCCACGGGCGTTTACGATGCGTTTTGCAAATTGGTTCTAATCCCGGATGATTGGTGCGCGTATTGCGGAAGCCCGCACACATACACGGACGGCCCGGGTTCGCGCCATTGTTCGGAATGTGGAAGAATGTTTATATAAAATTTAACTGATTATGATGAGAATTGAACAAGCGATTGCCCGCGCTAAAGAACAGGGCAAAAAAGTATTGAAAAAGGACATCGCGGCCCGTCTGTGGCCGGATTCCACGCCGACGGCGCAACAGGTCAACATAACCCGTTTGTGCAACGGCAAGACCCCGCGAATTAATGAAGATTGGGTAAAGGTTATTTGCGAAATGACCGGATGTTCGGCCGATTTCCTGTTCGGACTTTCAAACGAGTAAGGCGATGAAAAGTACGAATTTATTTTGGGCCGTCGTTTGGTCGGTAATGGCCATCCTCGGTGGCGTTTCAATCTTTTGGAACCCGTGCCATTTTGTCACGCTTATAATTTCAATTGGGTTTGCCGTGCTATTTTGGTACGACTACAAAAAGACAAAGGACATTTAACCATTAACAGGCGATACGATGAAAGATTTATTTTCAAATGACCCGGATTTGGCGGCGATGACCGCCCCGGAGCCGGAAGCGAAAACAGAGGTTGCGCCCGGGATGACCGTTGAGGAAATCCGCGCGTTGTATTTCAATGCTGATGCGTTGAGGGAGCCGCCGTACCGTGTATTCCAACTCAATTCGGACGGGCACCGGTATTATTACCGATTCAACGAAGCCGGGGAACCGGAATTTTACCCGTCCGTAACGACATTGTTAAAACAGGTAATGCCAACGTCGCCATTCCTGTTAGATTGGATGATTGCCAACGGCAAAGAGGGCGCGACGGAAAAGCGCGATTTGGCGGCGGCATACGGAACGTTTATGCACATTCAGTTCGAACGGCTGATAATTAACAGGCGTTACGATTTCGATAATGTCGGGCCGGTCCTGTTGGCGTATATGGAAAGCGAGAATTTGCCGGAAAAGGTATTCGCGGAATGGCTCCCGAAAATACGGAAAGATGTATTGGCGTTTGCGCAGTTCGTGCGCGACTACAATGTCAAGCCGTTAGCCGTGGAAATTGGCTTGGTGCATCCCGATTATCGTTACGCGGGTTGTATAGACTTGCCGTGTATGATGATGGACCCGAAGACGGGCGAGGCGTTCCGGGCAATTGTGGATTTCAAGAGCGGCCGAAAAGGCTTTTACGAAGAACACGAATTGCAGTTGCATTTATACCGCGATATGTGGAATGTGAACTTTCCGGACAAGCAGATTGGCCGCGTGTTCAATTTCTCCCCGAAAGATTGGAGAACGAAACCGACGTACAATTTGAAAGAACAAACGGATTCCGTGAATGCAAGGAAATTGCCGTATCTGTTGGCCCTTGCATCCATTGAGGACGAAAAGCGCGACAACACGCTGACAATTATTCGTGGCGTTCTTGACTTGGACGGCGGGAAGATTGCCGATAACATCTTGACGTTATCGTTGGCCGAACTAATCAAGGCAAAGGCAGACAAGCGCGACGAAGAACCGGGGAACGCGCAGAAGCGGCCCGTAGAGCGCGACGAAGCATCTGACCCGATAAATTCCCCATCTTCGACCGATAAGGATGTAGAAACGGAAAATCGGGAAAAACAACCGGATTATGACAGGCTCCCGTGGGAACAGGGACCGGCGACGGCTGATTTTATCCCGCCACAACCGGCAAAGGACAATTTATTAAACGACGAAATCGAACTGTAAGATGGAAATTCGGACTAATTTTATGCCGGGGGATTCCGTTTGGATAATGGAATCAAATAGGCCCGTTCAAAAAACGATAACTTGCACAAAGGCCGCTGCGTATTTTGATGATAAAAACCGGTTTGTTATATCGGTTCATCATTCTTTCGATAGAGAACACAAATATTTTATGCCGGAACAATCGGTTGCGGCAACAAAGGAAAAATTAAAAGAATTAATTTTTGGCTGATATGAGCGGAAGAATATACAGGCCCGAACAGGGCGCGGCAATCCTTGAATTGCCCGAAATAGGCCGGTTGCATATCGGCAAGAAACAGACCGGCCAAAACGGCCGCGAATACCCGGTTTCGGTTGACTATTTCATACCGTCGGGAAAGTATGCCGGGATGTTCACGGCGGCGTTAGGCGATAAGCCGCAGACCATCCAAGTTATATTCCCGGATGATGCGCCGGAAAAAGTTTGCAACGAGAGGTTCGAATACCGGGACAATTCCGGGGCGTTGGTGTCTTGGGGCGACGGGCGGACATTCTATGTTTGGGACGGCAAAATGTACGTGCCTTACGGGGTGGACAAATTCCCGGACATTATGGAGCAGATAACGGCGAAGAATCCGACGAAGCGCGGGGCCGACAATTGGGACATCGTGTTAACTCTGCGATTCATTGTTCCGGCCGTCCGTGGCATCGTGGGCGTGTGGCAGTTCTCAACCAAGGGCAAGGCGTCAAGCGTTAAAAATATCCGCGAATCATTCGACGCCGTGCAACTGATGCGGGGAACCGTAACGCAGACGGTATTCGATTTGTCGGTGCAGTTTGCCAAAAGCAACAAGCCGAACACAAATTCCCGTTATCCGGTCGTGTCTATGGTTGCGAATGACAACCGGGTTAATGACATCCGGGCGATGTTGGCTCCGGAGCAAACGACAAAGAATTTGTTATTATCGGAATAAAGCCTATATTTGCAAAGAACGGTTGTTGGCCCCAACCGGCGTTGAAATTTAATGCCCTGTAAAGTAATCCACGGGGGGCCAAACCGGGGATGAAATACGGGGCGTTTTGTTTTTATGAAAGTTTATCAATTTGACACGCAAATAGCCGAATTGTACGGCGTCGATAACGCCATTATGATTTGGAATCTTTCGTATTGGATAGAGCATAACGAAGCCAACGGGATGCACTACCACGACGGAAGAACTTGGACGTTCAATTCGGTTGAAGCCTTTACGAAAGTATTTCCGTTTTGGTCAAAGGGACAAATTCGGCGTATCCTAAAATCGCTTGAGGATATGAGCGTAATAGTAACGGGCAATTATAACCAATCGGCCCGGGATAGAACTATTTGGTACGCTTTTTCCGACGCTTTCCGAAATCAACAAATGCATTTGTCGAAATCAACAAATGGAATTGTCGAAAACGAAAAATGTAATATAGATATATCTTTAGCAGAAGATAGTAACAAGCAAATAAAAAACATAGATAATAAAGCCGCCGAGGGCGGTTTGTTCCCGGCTGATTCAGTCGTCGTTACCCGTCCGCGTCGCACGTCGGAGCCGTCTTGCTTGTTTGCTGATTCTCGCTTCGCGGGATATGAAGCGTTCGCGGCTGAATTTACGGCCCCGGAATTTGCCGACGTGGATATGGTCTATTACTATCACGCCGTCGCGGATTGGTCCGCACAAAAGGGCAAGAAGATGAAAGATTGGATTGCAACGGCCCGGAACTTTATCCGTTCGGATATGGACAAAGGGAAATTGCACCGGAAAGGCGGTGCGGGATTGTCCCCGGATGCCATCAAGTATTTGCAAGAAATGGCGGATTGACGTATGGAACAAAACAAGCAAATAGCGGTCCGTGATGAAAGGTTTACGGCCGTAATAATGCGCCGGGAAATGTTGCGGAATCCTGTTGTTATGGGTGCGTTGGCTCCCGTGGAACGGGCGGTGTTCATTGCGTCCACGGCCAAGACGGTTGCGGAGTACACCGGGGCGGAACTTGCGGCGGAACTTGAAACGGCGTTAAGGTGGATTTGTAAGGATGTCGGATATAGGGCCGCGGATGAAAGCGATAGGCAATATTTGGTAATCCGGACCGCCGAAATACTGAAAAGGTATTATCCGACATTGACGTTGAAAGACTTTCGTATGGCCTTTGAAATGTCGTTAACGGGAGAGTTGGACGATTACTTACCAAAGGGCCGCGACGGCCAACCGGACCGGAACCATTACCAACAGTTTAACGCCGAATACGTGTGCAAGATTCTCGGGGCATATAAAAGCCGCAGGGCGTGGGTATTGAAGAAAGCCAACGAAGCCGTGCCGAGGGCGGAACAGGGCCGGGACCCCGAGAGGGAACGGGAGTATAGCAACGCTACGCGCAGGGATTGTGTCAAGGCGTTTGCGTATTTCAAGGAAAACGGCGTTTTGCCGGCGATGTCGCCGATTGGGGAAATGTTATGTTACAATACTTTGTCCCGGGCGGGGCTTGCCGAAAGTATTGAGGTAACGGAAGCGGAACAGGCCGAGATATTGCGTCGAACCATCAATGATTACGCAAGGCGTGGACATTTGGGCGATGTGCGCCGGTTAAAGGATGCCGGGACGGATGACCCGGAATTGGAGTACCCGTCGTATGTGTTGGCACGCCGAAAGGCTCTAAAGGCAACGTTCCGGCGGATGGTTGAAAAGGGAACAGACATTAACGATTTTATCAAGTTTGAATAATGAAAATACATATTGACGTATGGGACAATATTAACCCGGAAATGGCGTTGGATTTGGTCGCCCGGGTTGTCGCCAACGGCAAAATATCCAAAGGCGAAAACGGAAAGATGTATTATTGTTGGGCGACATTGTTCGATACGCCCGACGGCGAAATAATGGTTTCGACACGTCAGTACAGGAAAACCGATTGTTTTGTCGTTCATAAATACGGAAAGAAAGATGGAACAGAAAATTAAAATCAATTGCGTTATTGGCATTGACCCCGGGAGCAACGGCGGATTGGCGGTATTTATTCCGGGCCAAAACGTAAAGGTTGTCAAGATGCCGAAAGACGTAACGGAATTGCGGGATTTCTTCGTATATTATGCAGAGAATTACAAGCCCGTCGTATTTCTCGAAAAGTTGTCAGTACGTCCGGATGATGTGGCCGTGCAGGATAACCGGGCGGCGATGGGAAAGTTATACAGGATACAACGATTAATGGCTAATTATGAGCATTTGAAAGCAGTAATCGAAATGTCCGGCGTTCCTTATGTTATGGTACATCCGATGACGTGGCAAACAAAATTGAATCTTCGTACTCGCGGCGTCCACGAAGAAAAGGCCGACCGAAAGCGTAAATATCGTGGTTTTGCGCAAGCAAGTTACCCGGAAATCAAGGTTACATTGTGGAACGCGGATGCCCTGTTGATAATGCATTTCGGGCGTTGGGCATTGGTAAACGACGCGAAATGGGTAAAGGCCAATTTGCCGGAACGGGAATACCAAAAATTGTTTTAATGATGGATGAATTTGTTGAACTTGTCAAGAAAATGCGCGAAGCGCAGAAGAATTATTTTGCCGCACGGCACAACCAAGAAGCGTTATTAGCAAATCATTGGTTCGGAATTGCCCGAGATTTGGAAAAGAAAGTGGATGCGGCCATTGATGATAACGGAACGCCAAAATTGTTTTAAGATGTCAAGGAAAAGAAATGTTCGGAACTTGAAATTGCAGGATTTCAAAGGCAACCCAAATGCCGCCCGGAATGTTGGATTTTTGCAACGGATAAATCCATATTCAAGGGGGTTTGAATATGTGGCCCCGGCGACCAAGATTGCAAAGGCGCAATCGGAAAAATATCGGGTTATAAAAAAATAATGATGCTGATAACGAAAGAGTATCTAACGGCGCACGGATGGGTTGAGAAATCCGGGGTTATGGTCCTGTTCTCAAATCCGCGAATCGGATGGAAGCCGGACGGTACGTTGATTGTCGGTTGGTTCGAATGGCGTGAGCGGGTTATGACTGTTGAACAATTGGAAAATGTTTTGGCAATCGTTGGAATATGCTAACTTTGAAAGAGTGGTTGCAACGTTACGGGTCGGAGCCGTGCAACGGATGCCGGTTCAATATCGCACACCGGGCGAAATGCACATATAAGGGCGGTTGCGCCCGATATGACAATTACCGAGAAGATGAACGGCGCAGGAAGCCGCGCCAACTGAAATTGTTTTGATATGCCGATAAAGATTTTCACGACCATTGACGGCCCGTGCCCGTTCGGGAAAGGGTGCAACATTGATTCTTTGCCGTGCCGGCGGTGCGAGTGGTTTTACAGGACGGGAACGGCGACGTTCTTTTGGTGCAGTCATCCGGAAATAGCGCGACCGGCTCCCGTGGCCCCGGAACCCAAGAAGCGGGGCCGCCCGGCCGGAAAAGCGCAGAAACGGCCCGTAAACGGCCGTAAAAAGAAAAGTTGAGGAATTTATCATCTTCGAGTTTCACGGCCCGCTACGGGCAAAAACGAAAAAATTTACTTTTTTTGAAAAATTAAGCATAAAATGTTTGGAAATTAAAAAATAAGCCTTATATTTGTACTCGGGATGTGGAACTAATCCCAACCGACCCGGACGGGTTTCCGGTAAAGACAACAGGTTATGAAAACGAAAGTAAGTTTCAGTAAATTGGTTTATATGGGTGTGAAAATGGTTTTGGATTGCACCCCGGTTGGAATGGCCGTTGCGGTCCTTTCTCAAACCAATAAATTAAGCGTTGCGGAAGCGGTACAATTGAAAGCCGCGATTATTGACCAATTGCGATAATACATTTTGCCCCGTGGTGCAACGGTTAACACCCCGGATTTTGGTTCCGGTAATCCACGTTCGAATCGTGGCGGGGCAACAACCCGAAAGGGCTAACCAATTCTTATATGCACCGGGGCCGGAGCGTTGTGAAATGCGAAAGGCCCAATCAAACCTCCGTGGCGAAACAGGTAGCCGCGTCGGTTCGAATCCGGGCGGGGGTTCAATATGAATAGAAAATATAAAAATACTGACGCGGAATTTATCGAAGCCGCGAAGCAATCCAAGAGTATTGCGGAAATGTGCCGCCGTCTTGGACGGTCGCAATTCGGCGGTTCGTATAAGATTATCCACGCGAAGATTGCGGAATTAGATATTGATATTTCACATTTTACCGGAAGCGTTTGGAACAAAGGTAAAAAGGGTGTTTATACGCCAAGGATTCCGGATTCGGTCGTGTTTACACAAAATTCGCCGTATAAGTGTTCGAATAACTTACGCAATCGGTTGTTTATTGGCGGGTATAAGGAAAGGAAATGCGAAATTTGCGGTAATACTGAATGGAATGGTAAACCGATTCCGTTACAGGTCCACCACATTAACGGGATAAACACGGATAACCGTTTAGAAAACTTGCAAATCCTTTGTCCGAATTGCCACGCACAAACGGAAACATACGCCGGAAAGAATAGTAAAAAATAATGGCCCTTTGGCGAAATTGGGATACGCGCAAAACTCAAAATTTTGTACCTTAACGGTGTGCCGGTTCGATTCCGGCAAGGGCCACAAAACCGACCGGGCGGATTCCCGGGAAAGTATAACACTTAATTTTGCGATACGATGTACATTAAAAGATTGGAACTTTTGAACTTTCAAGTTATCGAAAAGTTCGAAGCGGATTTCGACGGAGCGGTTTATTTCGTGACCGGCGACAATGAGTTAGGCAAATCCACGTTGTTAAAGGCAATCGGGGCTTTGCTGACAGGGCAACGCGATGACGTGTTGCGCAACGGCGCATCCAAGGGTTTTGCCAAAATGGTTGTGGGCGACGACGGCGAAGAATACGACGTGCAGTTGTCTTTCACGGAAGCGAACCCGCGCGGAACTCTTACAATCAAGCAGAAAACAACCGGGATGCAGACTAACAACGTTTCGATGTTGCAACGCATTTTCGGGTATCAAGATTTCGACGCCGTGGAATTTTCCCGTTGGTCGGAAACGGCCGAGGGACGGCGCAAGCAAATTGCCGTCGTCAAGTCCCTTTTGCCCGAGAACGTCCGCGTCCGCATTGATGAGATAGACGGGACCGTGGCCGCGCTCAAGGCCGAGAGGACGGGCGTTAACAGGGATGTCAAGACGTTTGCCGGATTCGTGGATACGATTGCAAGGCAGATGGAGCCGGGCGACGTTGAAAAGTACACCAAGCCGATGGACGTTACCGAACTGATGGAACGCCAACAGGCCAACGCCAAGTTGATTGAAAAGGCCAAGACGGTACGCGCCGCGATTGCTCAACGCACGGCACAATTGGCAGAGATTCCAGGCCGTATTGAGGGCGCAAAGGCCCGGGCCGAAGAAGAACGACGGATGGTTGCGCAACGTGTGGAATCGGCCCGCATCCTCTACGAAAAGGCCAAGGCCGAAGCGGAAGAATCCGAAAGGAAAATCGCGTCATCCTTGAACGAAACGTTGGCCGGTCTTGAATCGGAACGGGCAAGTTATGAGGAACGCAAGGCGAATGGGGAAGAATGGTTGAAAAGGTACGAAGCCGCCAACCCGGAGAATACGGACGTTCCGGCCCTTTTGGCCCAAGCCGAGGAACACAACAGGCGTTATAACGTCGTGTGTCAGTATCGGGAAAAGAAAGCCCAATTCGAGGATATCAAGGCCAAGGCCGACAAGATGGATGCGGACATCGCGCAACTCGCAGAGGAACGCGCTACGCTGATTGCCAACGCCAAATTGCCGATTGACGGGTTGACGTTCACGGATGATGGCTTGGAATTGAACGGCGTTCCGTTCGTCCCCGGGAAAGTATCGGATTCGCAAACAATGGAGATAGCCGCTAAATTGGTTATCGCATCCAACCCGACCGTCAAGGTGTTCCGAATTGCCCGTGGCGAATCTTTGGGCGCGAAGCGTTTGGAAACAATCGTGGACATCGCAAGGCGCAACGGGTTCCAAGGGTTTTTGGAAAACGTCGTGCGCGGTCAAGAGGAATTAAGGATTGAAGAATACACCGAACGTTAAACCAAGTTTCCGGGGCGGGGAGCCGGAAATATATTGAAATACGGCAGTAATCGCCAATAACCCGCCCTTTTCTTATTGATATGTTAGATAAAGAAACAAGACAAAAAATTGCATCTTGCAAGGCGTTACAGGGAATGAGCGTTGCGGATGTCCTCAACACGGACCGGTTCCGTTCCAACCTTGCGGCGTATATGAAAGCACAGAGAGAGGACCGCGAACAAATCCGGGCATCCTACCAAGCAATGCGCAAGTTAGGCGGGGCACGGGGTTACAAACTCCCGGCGCATCCGATTGACCGGGTAATCGAAATGACCGTTGAGGAAATGAGCGAGGAATACGGGCGCGTTATCGGTGGCCGCTCCAAGGCTCCAAGGGCCGTTCGTCAGTACATCGAACAATTGGGCCGCCAAGCCTATAACTTGACCATCGCGCAGTTCGTGGTCGTGGAATTTCCCGAGTTGGAAAACGTCTTGATGCCTAAAGCAAAAGCGAGTTAACAATGGATACGAAAATACAATCAATCAAAAGGGAAGCGGCCATCCGCAAGATAATTGCCGCTATGATGGACGGGCGTAAATTGTCCCTGTTCAACGATTCCGAATTTAAGGTATCGGAAATGCATACGTGTTTCTGCAACATCCGCCGAAAGATACGCGACGGCAAGATTACCGGAGTTGTTATGCGCGACGAATGGCAGACAACCGCCGAGGGCATCCGTTACAAAGTCTATTGGTTCGAAGATGCAGAAGATTAGCGAAACGGGGATTGTCGGGGCCGACGGGAAATTGCGTTTGCCGATGGACCGTGTGAACGGCTTTTTGGCCGGGCACAAAGGGGAGCGCATCATTGCGGTATTCTTTGCCGCCGGGCGCGACGCTACGGAACTCCAACAGGGCTATTTCTACAACTACGTTTTGCCGACCATCCAAGACGCGTTCCACAAACTCGGGGACCGGCTTTCGGAAGATGCCGTCGAAAGTTTCCTGTTCGAACAGTATCCCGGAATATTCCGGACGGCTGACGGCTCCCGGGCCGCGCAAGGGCGCGAATTGAACCGCGAACAGATGGGCGAATTTTTGGATTGGCTCAAGCAGTACGCCGCCGAAAATCTTGATGTTTACATAGAGGACCCGAAAACACTATAACGCTATGCGAAAGATTAACGAAAACGATTACGTTTCATTTACCATTTCTGCCGGTTGGAATTGCACGTTGTACGATTTCAAGGCCGCGAAAAGAGAGTTTGATAACTTAAAGGCGGGCACGTTGTATGGCAATAAGGCCGACGGCACCCGGTCCATCATTGATTCAAAGTAAACACCAAAGGCGATGCGATTATGACCATTAACGATGTTTTATTCTTTGACACGGAAACAACCGGCATCCCGGACCGTTCGTGGAATTGGGATACTGATTTCGACAAGTACCCGCATATAGTGCAAATCGCGTGGAAGCACGGAAGCGTTGAGGAATCCCACATAATATGCCCGGACGGGTGGGAGATTCCCGAGGACACCGTGGCGGTTCACGGGATAACGACGGAATATGCGTTGGAACACGGGGAGCCGTTCCCGGCCGTCATAGACTTGTTTATCGCATCCGCTTTGGATGCCGGGTTGATATGCGGGCACAACATCCATTTCGACACGGGCATTATCAAAGCCAATATCTTGCGGGAACTCGGGCGGGCGTATTACGATGCCTGTAACGTCGAAGCGGCGTTATACAAAGGCAAACGGATTGACACGATGCGCCCGGCGATGAAATGGGTAGATGCGAGGATGTCGAACGGCCGGTTGAAATTCCCGAATCTTGGGGAGTTATATTCGCGTTGTTTCCCGGGCGAAACGTTCCCGGCCCACGATGCGTTGGAAGATGCCAAGGCGATTGCGCGTTGTCTGCCGGTCCTGTTGGAAAACGGGTTGGTGGAACTGAAAGTGAAGGAATATGCGGACCCGGCCCCGGACGATTTCAAGACCATTGCAAAAGGCCCGGGCGGGTCAATAGCAATTGCCCCGATTCCGGAAACGCACAGAAACGGCCCTATTTTGGCCGCAAACGAAAAAGATGATAAATTCCCCAAGGGAGAGCCAAAGGCCCCGGAAACGGCGAATTTGGAGAAAATAACCGGGGAAATAGACGATTTGTTAACCCAAAACAATTTTTAACAATGGACGTAATAAAATTCAAAGAATTTGAGAAAGCCGCAATTGAAGCGGTTTCGGGATTGCGCGATGAATTAGGCGCAAAACGTATTGACATTTCAATACACGTTGACGATTACGAAAAGGGTTGCAAGACCGACGTAACATTTTTTACATCAAAACCGACGAATGCGTCAGCCGTTCCCGGATGCGGCCCCGCTTGTAAAGGCGATTAAAACCCCGACATTATGCCAAAGACAATTGAATTTAACAACCCGCCCGAGGTGGTACGGGCTTATGTCAAAAGTTGGTTGGACCGCGCCAAGGGCGATAAGACTTTGGCCCCGGCACAAGTCGCAGTCGTGAAAGACATTTTGACGATGGTAGATATTGCGTTGCCGATGTTGCAACCCGAGCCGGCGGAACCGGCAGAATCATAAACCAAAAAAGCGATATGGAAAAGACATTTGAATTAAAGTCGTTCAAACTCGGCGGGATGGGCGTAGATTGCAAGTACACCGTTTCCGAAACTGACGACGACAACGTGACCACCGAACAGGAATACCACGTAAAAGTTACGCGCCCTGTTCATCCCGATTTACGCAAACTCTTTGATGAGGACTTGACGGCCATTGCTCGTGAAATTCTCGGCATCGAAGCCGTGGAGCCGACGGGCATTTCATTTGCTGGAAGAAACGACAATATCGGCATCGCAATTTTGGGAAAGGTTTACACCAAGTTCGGCGACGTTACGTTCAAGACCCCGCGCATTAAGTATATGATTACGGAATCCGAGGTGGCGGCCAAATTGACCGTCTTTGCGGACGCAATCGTGGACGAAGCCAATGCGTATTTGTTCGAGAACAAGACGGCCGAATTAGAGGTATTCGGGGAGTAATGGAACCGTTCTTTATAGATACCCGCGAAGAATACGATTATTGCGTCGCGCACCGAATCGAACCGTTGATTGATAAGCGCGTTGCGATGGATATTCGGTTGCGGGTATCTGTTCAAAGGGAATTGTTCGGAACGGGGCACACGCCGGAAGAAAACGAAAGGTTTTATCGGTGGGTATGGGCGCACAAGCCGCATTTTTGCGAAGAATGCCTCAAGCCGTTGCGTGAGTATTCGGCCGTGTATGTTTCCCACATCTTGACGCGTGGGGCGCACCCGGCAATGGCGCACGACCCGAGGAATGTTAATATACTCTGTTTCGAGCATCATAACCAATGGGAGAACGGCGACCGGCGCAATATGAGAATATATCGGGCAAACCTGTTGATTGTTGAACAATTGAAAAAAGAATATGGCGGCATTGACTGAAAAGGAAATTTCGGTACGGAATGTTTTATTAAACAGGATGAACGTTATAACCGATAACATTTTGCCAAACGTCAAGGATGAAAAAATGTTGGAATACTTGACCGGTAAAATTGAGGGCTACCAACAAGCGTATGAATTGTTGGGCGAATCGTTGGAATGTATTAAAATCGAATTGTAAATGGAACCAATCAATTTTGAGGGCGCAAACGTCGTATATGGCGCGAACCAACCCGAATACAAACCGTTACCCGCGTTTCGCAAAGAGAATGGCGAAATTTGGACGTGTTGGAAATTATCGCCGGAAGATTTGAAACGGATTCAAGAAACCGGCGTAATATGGTTATCAATGTTGACATTTAACCAACTATTGCAACCGGTATTGTTGAGCGTTGACAAGCCGGCCCCGGTTGATGTTAACGAATAGTAAAATTTCGTAAAATTTTGATAAATAGTTTACAATATGAACAAAGTATTTTTGAAAGGGAACGTCGGGCAGGACCCGAAAATAACGAATTTCGATAACGGCGGCAAGGTGGCGCAATTCACTTTGGCCACGACCGAACGCGGATTCAAGACACAGGACGGGCGCGAAATCCCGGACGAAACAACGTGGCATAACATCGTCGTAAGGCGTACCGGCCTTGCGGGGGTCTGTGAGCAGTTCGTGAAAAAGGGAACCCCGCTTTTGCTTGAGGGTAAAATAGCAACGCGCACGTACCAAGACAACGCCGGGCAAACCCGATACGTTACCGAAATCATCGTGGATGAAATGGAACTGTTGGGCGGGCAGAAGCGCGAACAGGCACCGGCCCCGGAACCCGAATACAGGCCGACGTATCAAGCACCCGTAAACGGGAGTTATAAACCAATAGACGCAACCGACGATTTGCCGTAATTATGCAGATTGATAAAAAGGATTTTAACCCGGACCAACACGACGTTTTCAAGGCGTTGTCGGTCAAACAACCGTTCGCGGATTTGTTAACCTGTGTTGTGTACCGGGATGATAACGGCGAATACCACGCCGAAAAAACAATAGAGGTCCGTTCGAGGGACACGAAATACCGGGGCGACATCTTGGTTTGTTCTTCCTCTAAACCCGAATTGGCGGGCCGTTTGTCGGGCGTTACGTGTGGCTTCGTGGAGTTGTACGGGACGAAGCCCGTGGAAGATTTCACGGCCGAGGATTGGGCGGCAACGTGCATCCCGGAACAGGACCGGCCACGGACCGGGTACGGATGGCTGATGCGCAACCCGCGCCGGGTCGTTGAAATGCCGATAAAAGGCCAATTAGGCGTCTATAATCTTATCGTGCCGAAAGGCGACATAACGGAATACCCGCGTGAAATGGCGTTGGGGGCCGAGGGTTGGAAACTGATAAAACGGAAATTGAAATGAAAGACCAATGGAAATCCAAGTTAACCCCGTTCGACTTGGCATTGTGCAAGATGGTTGCTTCGCTGACTGACAAGCCGTGCGAACCGAAGAACGGCGGAACGCATTATTTTTTCGAAGCGGATTACGAAAAGCACAGTGACCCGCAATACATCTTGGCGATTTGGGATGCCATAGAGGGCCGGGCCGGAAAGCGTCTTATTTCGATGATAGACAACCCGGAGCGCCACGCGCTTTTCGTCCGTGTCAAGTTCAACAATGACGGATGCCCGGATGCGGCGTTTGTCCCTAAAGTCGAACAGGAATGAGCGTAATAGTAATGGCCGAAAAATATTGGGCCAATTCGCAATTGTCAATTGCCCGATATTATGGGCGCATAGGCCTAAACGGACATTCTTTCGTCATTGTTGACAAGCGGGGCCACGATATATTCCAATGTTCGCTTGAAGCGGCCAAGGCGGGCCGACAAAAGGCGATTGAACCCGGGGAGCCGGCGGACCTTTGCCGGGCTGATTTCGTGCCGATATATAGGAAATTAGGCCGGGAACAATTTTTGCGATTCCTTAAAGAAAACCCCGACATCGAAACGCCGAAACAAGCCAAAGAACGGTTAAAGGAATGGACCCCGAAACAAAGCGATTAAACGAACTGAAATGCCGGGATTGCAGACATTGCGTTTTATCCGGTTGGTGGGACCCGCAACGCATTTGCGACGTTGCGGGATTCCCTGTTGATAAGGATAGCCCGGCGTGTATATCAATAGACGAAAAAAGATGATTTCAGTAATTCACGACGAAACGCAATTCTTTTTACTCCCGACTATTGGATTGGTCCGGAGCGAGGGCGTATGGATAACTTTTGCGTTTCTATATTGGGGAGTTTCGATACAATTGTTGCGTGCTTCGTAAAAAAATTTTTGGTAATTAAAAAATAAGCACTATCTTTGTACTCGGAACGATGATTGTTCCAACGGCCCGGGCCGGTTCCCGGTAAATAATTGAGTTATGAATAGCACAAACCACAACAACGTTTTTCAAATGGTAACGGACCGTATCATTGCAAAAATGAACGAGGGGGTTATCCCTTGGCATAAGCCTTGGCACGGTGTAAAAGGTGACGGGAACACGGACGGGATGGCAATTTCTTATGTGACACGCCGCGCGTATTCGATGCTTAATCAATGGTTACTTGAAGAACCCGGCGAATACCTTACTTTTAAGCAGATAAAAGACCTTGGCGGGAATATCAAACGCGGCGAGAAATCAAAATTCGTTGTGTTCTATACACGTGTAGAGTTTACCACGAAGAACGAGGAAACAGGCGAAGAAACTTTGTCGTCCTATCCGTTGTTGAGGTATTACAACGTTTGGCATCTTTCGCAAACCGAGGGCATCCCGAGCAAGATAGGAACCGCTGAAGCGGTAAGCGAAACCCCGGAAATGGACGAAGATGCAGACAAAGTTATTTTCGCATATCTGATGCGTGAAACATCATTAAAGTTTCAAAATAATATCCCGAGTGACAGGGCGTATTATTCCCCGGGTCTTGATAAAGTCGTTGTTCCGATGCCCGAGCAGTATTCAAACATCGCGGAATACTATTCGACCACGTTCCACGAACTGACGCACTCCACGATGAAAGAATCCCGGTGCAATAGGCAGTCCGACAACAAATCGTCTTTCTTCGGGAACGAATCATATTCGCGCGAGGAACTTGTGGCCGAAATTGGTAGCGCGATGTTGTGCGGGGCCACGGGGGTTGACAACAAAAAGAGTTTCAGCAACTCGGTGGCGTATATACAGGGATGGATAAAGGCTTTGAAGAACGACCCGAAAATGATTGTTTGGGCGGCAGGACGTGCGGAGAAAGCGGCCCAATATATTTTGGGTAATCCATTGTAGATTAATTGAAAAATCATAAATTTGCGGGTAGCACAAGACCGACACCGGGAATGGACGCACAGGCATAAGGCCGGCTCCATTGAAGTAAAGATAAAACCGCTTGAAGTTGTGCTACCCGTTTTTGTCGTTTGTTATGGAAATTGTTTACAGGAAATTATCGGAAATTAAAACGAACCCAAGGAATCCACGAAAGGCAACAAAAGAAGCCATCGAGAAATTGGCGGAATCCATCAAAGGGAATCCAAAGTTTTTCGAAGCCCGGCCGATTCTCTTGAGTGACCGCACCGGGGAGTTGGTTATAATAGGGGGCGAACAGAGGTCTAAAGCGGCCGCGTTGGTAGGTTTGGAAACCGTGCCGACAATCTTGGTCCCCGGCTTGGATGAAGCGGGAGAGGACGAAATCCTGTTTCTTGATAACACGCATTCCGGCGTTTGGGACGAGAAGAAACTATCGAAATGGGATAAGGGCCAATTACAGGAATGGGGCGTCGTGGGCGAGTGGAAAGAGGGCAAAGGCGAGAAATACACCCGCAAGATAGAAACGCCTGTATATGTCCCCAAAGGGGAAAAGCCCGAAATTACGGAGTTGGTGGATACATCCAAGCGCGACGAACTTGTAGAAAGAATCCAATCGGCAAAGGTCCCTGCGGAAATAAAAGATTTTCTATTGATGGCCGCGAGCCGTCATCTTGTTTTCAATTTCGAAAAAATTGCAGAATATTATGCGCAAAGTTCGCCCAAAATTCAAAGCCTATTCGAAGATAGCGCGTTGGTAATCATTGATTTCGACGACGCAATTGGGGGTGGATATGTAAAACTTTGTAAGACATTAATCGAACAATACGAAACGGAGAACAATGCTTGAGGATTTTTGCGCATTCATATTAACGCACGGCAGGGCTGACAATGTAAAAACGTGGTCAACCTTGCGCAATTATGGTTATACCGGCCCCGTTATTTTGGTTATAGATGACGAGGACGAACAGGGCGATGCTTATATAAATAATTTCGGGGCGGAGAATGTCGAAATTTTCTCCAAGACTGAAATTGCAAAGACATTTGACCGGGGCGATAATTTCGATAAGCGGGGCGCGATAATTTATGCAAGGAACGTTTGTTTCGAGATTGCACGAAAAAGGGGATACAGGTATTTTATAGAATTGGACGACGATTATACGTCGTTTACGTTCCGCTTTAACGAGAATTTGGAATATATCGAAACGAAAATAAAAGACCTTAATGCGGTTTGGGGTTATATGTTGGATTATTTCAAGAGGACCCCGGCATTAACGACAATAGCAATGGCGCAGGGCGGCGACTTTATCGGGGGGCGCAATAGTGGATTCGGGCGGCTGATTCCCAAGCGTAAAGCGATGAATAGTTTTATTTGCGACGTGGAAAGACAATTTACATTCGTCGGAACAATTAATGAGGATGTGAACACGTACACGTCCGAGGGGCGACGGGGCAAGATATTTTTAACCGTTCCCGTGGTTTGTCTGCATCAAATGACGACGCAGAAAAACGCCGGTGGAATGACGGAATTATATTTGGATTCCGGAACGTATATTAAGTCTTTCTATTCGGTTATATATACCCCGAGCGCGGTAAAAATTGCAGTTATGGGCGGGGATGCCGAGAAAAGGCTCCATCATTCCGTGGCGTGGGACAAATGCGCGGTTAAGATAATCCCGGAACGATTCAAAAAGAAATATTGAATATGGCAAAGCGAGGACGGCAACCGGTGTACACTCCGGAAAGGGTTGAAAAAATTTGCAAGGCTTTGGAGAGTGGCGAAACGTATGAGAGGGCCGCTAAAATTGCGGGTATCCATATTTCGACAATCTTTGATTGGATTAATAACCATCCCGAATTTTCCGATGCCGTAAAAGCGGCCAAGGCGCGTTTCGAAGAATGGCAGTTGAATGGGATATTAGCCGACGCCAAAAAGGGCCTTAAAACGCTTATAATGGGCCAAGAATACGACGAAATAAAAACGGAGTACGAACAGGACCCGCGCAACCCCGGGGAGCCGAGAATCCGGAAGCAGACCCGAACTACGAAGCGGATTCCGCCGAACGCCACGGCCGTTATTTTTGCACTCTGTAATCGTGATTCGGAGAATTGGCAAAACAGGGTGTCGAATGACATTTCGGGCAAGATAGAAACCGAGAGCAAACCGGGCGTAACGTTGGCAAATGTCCCGGACGATTTGTTGGCAAAGGTTATTGACGCGATAAACGGGAAATAATATGCCACAATATAAGGAATCCAACGACCCCGGCGAAGATGTTATCGTTATTCATTTGGGGCGTACATTATCGGTTGAGCAATTCGAGCGGGTCCAACGTTCGGTTATAGCGTTTATGAACGCACGTTGGCCCGATATTGGGAATATTGGGATAGATACATAAAGGCCGGTACGAACATATCATATAAACACGAGATTAGCGGCCAAGGCGGTGCGCCGGTCCGCCGCCAAGGTCGCAAACAGGGCGGAATTTTAACGGATTCAATCGTAACTAATCACGATGCCCGGAGCGATGAGCCGCCCGTCGTTTTCCGGGCATTATCTTTTGTATGGACGTTGATACAATGCAGATAACACGGGCGTTGACGGAACACCCCGAATTATTTTTGCAAGAGGGCGCACGACGTCGGCTTGAATGGTTCGTGCGATATATGAAACCGACGTACCAAGTTACGCCGTTCCACGCGTCTTATATGCGCGTCTTGGAAATGTTCGCCGAAAAGAAAATCCGCAATTTGATTGTACAGGCGGCCCCGCAACACGGAAAGTCTGAATTAAGTTCGAGAATGCTCCCGGCGTATATATTGGGGCAGAAGCCGGACACGAAGGTTGCAATATGTTCGTATGCGGCGACGATTGCAAAGGATTTCAACCGCGACGTTCAAAGACTGATTGACAACGATGAATACCACGCCGTGTTCCCGGATACGTGCTTGAACGGGTCGAACGTCGTAACGGTATCAAGTAATTATCTTCGCAATTCGGACGTGTTCGAAATAGTAAACCATACCGGCTCGCTTCGTGTCGTCGGCCGTGGCGGTTCGCTGACATCCAAGACCGTGGACGTTATGATTTTCGATGACCTGTATAAAGATTCGGCGGAAGCCAATAGCCCGGTTGTAAGGCAAACGGCGTGGGATTGGTACACGAAAGTTGCCCGAACGCGATTGCATAATGATTCACAACAATTGATTGTTTTTACACGTTGGCATCCGGACGACATAATCGGCAAAATCATTGAATCGGAACCGGTCATATATGCGGAATCTTGGTCGGACTTTGAGAACGTCCCGGCGGATACGTGGGTGTTGGTCAATTTCGAAGCAATCAAGACCGGCTCCCCGACGGAAATAGACGCGAGGGAACCGGGGCAAGCCCTTTGGCCGGAGCGTCATTCGTTGGAAAGACTGATGGCGCAAAAGCAATTGGACCCGTTGGGCTTTCAATGCCTATACCAAGGGAACCCGGGCGATGCGACGGCGTTTTTGTACCAACCGTTCAAAACGTGGGTGGAAAAATCGGATTGGGGCCAATACATCCGTTCGGGTTGTTACGTTGATGTTGCGGACCAAGGCGACGACTATTTGTTTGCCGCATCATACGATATTTACAAATCGGAAAGCCAAATTTGGAATGAAAGCAAACGCCGGTATGAGCCGTTAATTTTTGCATTGATTACGGACATAGAGTTTACAGATGAACCGACCGACGTAACGACCGTAACCGTTCCGCGACTGATAAACGCGAATAATGTACAAAAAGCGTGGATAGAATCGAACAATGGCGGGTCGCAATTCGAAAAGACCGTCAAGAAAAAAGTACGGGCGTTAACTGTTCCGTTCTATCAAAACGAAAATAAGGAATCCCGCATCGTTACCAATGCGCCCTTTGTCAATCAATGTATAATAATGCCGTTCGGATGGGAAACCCGATACCCGAAATTCCACAAGCACGTTACGGGATTCTTGCGCAAGTTCGACGCCAACGACCACGACGACGACGCGGACGGCTTGACCGGCATATACGAAAAGGAAATTGCCGATGGCAATACGAAGCCATACGGGGCCGCATCCCGGGGCGTCCGTGTACACTAACGCGATTTAACGGCCAAATTACGGCCTTATAGATGAAAGACAAGAAAATACCCGTATTTTGATTATAAGCCCGAAATACGGCGTTTTTCAAAAAAATAACTATTTTTGCATCGAAGCGGTCAAGGGTAAACCGTTGAACAATACTTTAACAATCAAAAATTCTACACTTATGAGTTTAGTTTGCCAATGCCCGGCCGCCGCCGCGATTACGACCATTCCCGTTGTAACTTGCCCGGAGAATTTCGGCCAAATCCAAAAGGTCGCGTTCCAACGTCTGCGTAAAGCGGATGGAACACGCAACAGTTTTACCACAACCGCGTCCATCCTGTTGAAAGCATCTTGGGCCGCGCTTTTGACTGCAAATGATGGTTCGAAAGTTGTGGTTTCTCCCTACATCAACGCGCCCGCAGATTCCGGCGGCGATGCCCGTATGACATCCGGCGGAAACGATGACTTGGGCGGTGTTGCCGAGGTTCTCGGCGGAAATCCCGTGCAGTTCGACGGCCAAATCCGTAGCGTTGCGCAGTCAGTCATCAAGGCGATGAAAGAATTGCAATGCGAAGCCAACGCGGGCAATCTTGGTGTTTTCCTGTTCGATGAGAACGGCAAGATTGAAGCATTGCAGGACCCGGACACCGCGACCACGTATTATCCGATTCCGATTCGTGGCCTGTTTATCGGCTCCAAACTTCACGGCAATTTCGACGCCAAGGATTACAACGCCATTTCTTGGCAGTATCCCGACAACTATTCCGACGATTTGGTTATTGTCGCGCCGACCGACTTTAACCCGCTTACCGACCTCGTTCCCGCTGAATAATGAACGCCAAGACAACCACGGTAACGTTGGTTGCGAACGGCGTTACCCGGGAATTTGAGTTTTCCCACGCGGAACGACTGTTGAGGATGCCCCGTAACGGGGGATGGCAATTGCCGGAAAAATCGAAATTCGAGTTTGTAGATTATGGGTTACGACGTCGCCAAGATAAGAAAGGAAATAGCGGAAAATAAGCGTTCCGCCGTTTTGAGCCGTGCGCGACTGCATCAAATGCGCATCAAGTTCCACACGGTTAAGCGGGTAACGACTTTCAATTCGCCGTATATTTCCATTCCGCTAACGCAATTTCTTGCGATGGTGGAAAACATCTTGCCGCACGACAAGTTCGTATTGTTCAAGGCATTGTTCCGTTATCCCATCAAAACGAATGAGATAACGGACGTTTGCTTTGACAAGTTGAGCCGTATTTTTGACGGCCGTAACCCGGCGTTTAATTACCAATTCGTTAACTCGGCCCAACGCGACGATTGGGAAGAATACAGGTTGCACAAGTTGAATGAGCCGGACGTATGGGCCACGAAAGGATGGGAATTTTTCAAGTCCGAAATAAATTCCGTTCTAATCGTGGACGTGGCCCGGGAGCAAACAACCGATTTGCCGGAACCGTATTTCTATTGGCTCCCGATTGATGACGTGATTACGTACAAAGCCGACCCGACCACGGGCGTTATGGACTTTATCGTTTTCCGTCGCCGGGACGAAATCGTTGTGTTGGACGATGAAACATACCGGGTTTGGGATGACAAGAAGCACACGGGCAAGATAGTCGGTGAGCCGAAAGTCGAAGCCCCGCACGATTTGGGTTATTGTCCTGCAAGGTTCTTTTGGAATGAGCCAATTTCGTTGGATGAACCGGACGTAAAGGCGTCCCCGTTGTCGGCGGAATTGGAAAGTTTGGATTGGTTCGAATTTTTCCACATATCCAAACGCCAATTGGACCTTATGGGCGCATATCCCATCCTTTCGGGGTATGAGCAAAGTTGCGATTTTACGAATGCAGAGAACGGCGATTACTGCGATGGCGGCTTCTTGCGTGACAAGCAAGGACGTTATCGTATAGATATGGCCGGATTGCTGATGCGTTGCCCGAAATGCGGAAACAAACGCATTATCGGGGCCGGTTCCTTTGTTGAAATCCCGGTCCCGAACGAATCGGAAAACCAACCCGACCTACGAAACCCGGTGCAAATGTTGAACGTTGACCGTTCGGCGTTGGATTACAACGTGGATGAACAAAAGCGGCTCCGGGAAGAAATCATTACGGCCGTTGTGGGTCAAGATGAAATCGTAACGAACCGCGATGCGTTCAACGAACAACAGGTACAGGCGAATTTCGAGAGTGTTACAACCGTATTGAACCGGGTTAAAAAGGGATTCGAACAGGCCCAACAATGGGTTGATGAAACTATTTGCCGGTTGCGTTACGGAAAGTATTTCATTTCTGCCAAAATCAATTACGGAACGGAGTTCTATTTGTATTCTCCCGAGGAATTGCGCAAGCGATATAGCGCGGCCAAGGAAGCGGGGGCGTCGGAATCCGAATTGGATATGATGCAGAACCAAATTTTGCAAACAGAATACCGTAACGACCCGGTGCAATTGCGCCGGATGTTGATATTAGCAGAGTTGGAGCCGTTCCGACATCTTTCGCGTAGCGAGGTAACGGAATTGTATGACAAAAGGCTGATTTCGGAAACGGACTTGCGCATTAAGTTGAATTTCCCCAACTTTGTGCGACGGTTCGAACGCGAGAACACCAACATAATGGATTTCGGCGTTGAAATCCCGTACACACGAAAGATTGAAACTATTATGGCCGAGTTCCGGAAATATGCGGAAGAACAGACCCCGGAGCCGGCGAATGTATAACCATTAAACCGTGTAAAGCGATGATTACAAAAGACGGGCGCGATACCCGAATTGAGAATTTGACACCGGAAAATTACATTGTTCCCAAGGGCGAAGAAAGGGCGTACCACGCCGTTATTGAGGTTGTGCAATATGACCCCAAGACCGGCAAGAAACTTTCGAAACCGAGGGTACAAAAGTTCGGCAAAAAGATGTTCGAAACAAGCGTTGCAGAGAGTTTGCGCAAGCAGGGTTACAACGTAACCATATTGCACGACCCGAACGCTTGGATAAAGGAGCAACAGACCAAGGTAGCCGCCAAGGCGAAAGCGGATGCGGAAGCCAAGGCCAAGGCCGAACAGGAAAGGTTCGACGCGGCCGTAGCCGCCGCCGTTGCCAAGGCCCTTGCGGCCAAGGAAGCGGAAGCCAAGGCCGACGAACCCGAACCGGCGAAGAAATCGGGCCGTACCAAGAAAACCGAAGAATAACAATTAAAACGAACTATTATGCCACAAATTGCACAACAGGACCATCTTTATATCCAAGTTGCCGATATATCCGATTTAAGCGCGGCCGAATTGGCCTTGCTTAAAGAAAAATTCCAAAATGGAACGATTGCCGACGTTATATTGACCGATGGTGTGGTCGGGGCCAAAATTATTGCTTACGATAACTACCATTGTTCGTATTATTCTTTGCCCGACGGCGAGATAACAACGGCCGTATTCCCGGAATAATTGCCACGTTGGTTGATATGTTGACAAAAAGACAATCAATCAATAAAATTTCCAAGTTATGCCACAGATAGCAAACCAAGATTTTCAAAAGTTCTCCGTTTCGGTCAATGCTTGGGCCGACATTCGCTCCAATCAACGGTTATTGGCTTTCCTTTCAAAAAGTTTTTCCAACGGGACGATTTACGACGTTTTAATAGCCGTAACCACCCCGAATTATGTGCGGGAATGCCGGGTATTGTCCGCTGAAACGGATTCATACGGGGACCATTTCGTCTATATTGCAAATGGAACGAGCAACCTTTATCAAATTTCGTTCTCTAATTCATACTTGCAATATACCGTTCGCGCCGATATGCAAGACGGCGGAATGGACCTTACGAGTTTAAGTGTTTCGGACGACGGCTATCTTTATGACGGCGAGGTGTTCGCTTGTGTTGATGGGAATTATATTGCCGTTACGGAAAATGATGACGGCCTTATTGATTCCTACACATTAACGAATATTCAAGCCGTCGGTGTTGAAATAGCGAATATCCCTATTGATAACGTCCCGGGCCTTATCGGACTTAGCGTGGATAATTAATATTTAATCGGCGTATCCATAGAATAACGCGCACCCCGGGCCGCGTATCCAAGTCCCGGGAAACTTTTATTAACCAAAAATTCAAAGGGAAAGAATTATGGCATTAACAACTGAATTGCTAAACGCAAATGCCGCCCTTGCGGCTTTGACGGATGAACAAAAGACCGCCATTGTAGAGATGTCGCGTAACGACGAAACGGCGGTTATCGGACAAAAGACCGGCGAAATTTACGGCGGATTGGATGCTGACATATTGGCGGCATCCGGAATCGCCAAGAACGGGTCGGAAAAGACTTACGATTACGCTAAAAGGGTTATTGGCGAAATCAAGGGTCAAGCGGGAAACGCCGCACAGATGCAAAGCCAAATTGCCGAACTGACGAAAGAGAAAGCACGTTTGGAAAAGGTTATTGCGGACGGCGGTTCGGATGCTGAAACCAAAAAGGCGTTGACGCAAGCCAAGGCCGATTTGGCGAACGTAACCAAGGAATTTACGGACCTTAAAACCAAGTACGACGCGGCCGAGAGCGAACACGCAAAGGCCCTGTTCGGAATGAAGATTGACGGCGAGTTCGCCAAAGCAACCGCCGGTTTGAAATTCAAGGCCGATTTGCCCGCTTCCGTTACATCCGTATTGACCGAACAGGCGGTGGCCAAGGTTAAGGCGATGAACCCCGAGTACATTGACGACGGGAACGGCGGCAAGACTTTGGCATTTATGGAGAACGGCGCGGTTAAGCGCAATCCCGAAAACAATCTTCGTCCATTTACGGCGGCGGAATTGGTCGCCAAGGAACTTTCAACAATGGGAGTGTTGGAAAGCGGACGCAAGCAGACGGGAGCCGGTACGACCGGCGGCCGCGTAACCGGCGGCAACGGCGGAACGGTGGACCTCTCCGGGGCAAGAACCCAAAACGAAGCGCACGAAATCATTGCAAAGCAACTGATGGCGCAGGGAAAGGTCAACGGCTCCAAGGAATTTGCCGACGCGATGGCGCAAGCGTGGAAAGACAACCACGACGTTATCAAGGCGTTGCCGATTCAGTAACCAACAAAGAAACAACACCGGGTCAAGGGTCAATCCGGCAAATTATTAACCATTAAAAAACCTTTTGCATTATGTCACTTGTAGCAACCCGTTTGCAAAATTGGCGTGTCGAAAACCCGGAGTTTGACCGTAATATGGCCCGCCCGTTGGAGTACGGCGCGTTGGATTTCTTCATTGAGCAAACCAACGCCGCCAACTCAATCATTAACCCGAATTTGCGCGACCGCGCGTTCGAGAGTATCGGAAACACCGTCCAAATTCCCGTCATCAACTATGACGGCGACGTGACCGTTTCCAATGTCCGTTCCTGTGTCATCGCTGACGACGAGAACACATCCGCATTGTACACCGTCAATTGGGTTACTTTGGCCGTCGGTTTCACGATGGTCCCTCAATTGTACAGGAACAACGAAATTTCCTATGAACACGATTTCGCCCGCAAGATGGAGAAAGTTTGCCGCGCCCTTGCAACCGCAATGGATGTACAGGCAATCGCCGCCCTCGAAGCGAACAAAACCCAAGTGTTCAAGGATGCGTTGTACTACACCGTAACCAACAATTCCGTCCAAATTCCTTGGAACGCACGTATGGAGTTCCTCGCGGATATGAACGCGATGATGCGTGCAAACGCATATCCGGAAATGTTGCACGTTATCGGTGGCGCCGGTTTCGATTCTCTTGTCCGCAAGATGGCCGAACACGACATCTACAACGACGTCAACAAGCGTTTGGAATACGACAACAAAGTGTTCCACTACACCAACAATATAACCAACGAAAGCGGCGTGTTCGCTACCGGTTACATTGTTGCCGACGGCAATGTGGGCGTTCTTACCCGCGTTGACCGTGAAGCGTTGAGCCGTACCCGTGCCAACTTCCACGAGTGGGACGTCGTGCGCCTGCCGTACATTGACCTGCCCGTCGGTTCGCACTATTACACCGCCGTTGGAGATATGTCCAATGTGGCCGGTGATGCGTCCGCCGATATGGTTTGCAACGTCAAGGAATATTTCGGCTTCTCCGTAGATGTCGCGTTCCTCGTTGCCTACAATTCGGACCCCGAGGATGTCGCTAACCCGATTATCAAAGTTGAGGTCGCAACGCCCGGCACGGCCAATCCTTTCGCCGCCCCGGTTGAGGTCGTGAACGGACAAACCAACCCGGTTTACACGCAAGCCGTGCAATAATAGGCACATCCGAACATTATTTCGCGGGGATGGGACGCAATGGCCCCGTCCCCGTTTTTAATTCAAGCCCGGAAATGATACGTTTACAAGAAATACAAACGGCATTATTGCCTTTAGTGGGGTGGGCACAGGACTACAACCCGCAAAACCAAATTGATGAATCGTTGACCGAGAGCGAAAGCGGACTGACGTTCCAAGGTGCGCACCCGCTTGTTACGTTGGCGAATGTCCGGGCGATTATGCCGGACGATTATTTGTTCAAATATCCGGATTGGAACATTGACGTATATTACCCGGCCGGATTCAAGACCCGGCACGGGGGCAAGGTATGGGCGGCCAAGAATGCCAACGTTGCTTCGGAGCCGGGCGTAACTGATGATTGGGCCGAATTTAATATGGTTTCCGACTACGTGCGCCAATTGACCGTTAACGGCATCAACACGGCCGTTCAAATGTTCATCCAAGACAAGCAGTTGCAACAGGAAACGAAAAGCCTTTTGGAACGCCGCACGTTCTTTGACGGGGCGGCCCGATTGGCGGCCACGATAAACCCGACCGGGAAGATAGTCGGTTTTGAAATTGTGCCGGTTCGTTCAATGGGCGTTACGACCAAGATTGAACGGATAGGTTTGCAGATGGTCGGGGGCACGGGCGCGGTCCGTTTGTACCTGTTCCATTCTTCGCAAGTCGCGCCGATGCGCACGATAGATTTGCAGTTTACGAACACAACCGGCGGTTTCCAATGGTTCACGCCGTCGGAACCGGTTTACTTGCCGTATATCCCGGGAGCGGACGGAAACGGCAATGATGCGGGCGGGGCTTGGTTCCTCTGTTACAATCAAAACGAATTACCGGCCGGGATGAGGGCTTTGAACGTTTCAAAGGATTGGAGCGTGGAGCCGTGCCAAACTTGCTTGGGCGGTTCGATTGAATCGTGGCGGCAGATAACCAAGTATTTGCAAGTGTCCCCGTTCGGGATTCACGCGCCGTTGGATTTTGCACAGTACCCGGAAATGTTCGATATTGCCGAGGTCGGTTATACCAATACGATGAACTACGGAATGAATCTTGAAATTTCCGTGGGATGCGATATAACCGATTTCATCATTTCGCAACGGGCCATTTTCGCAACGGTCATCCAAAAGCAAGTCGCGGCGAACGTGCTTCGTACAATTGCGATGAATCCGGACGTTAGGGTTAACCGTAATCAAGTCAACGTAACCCGGGATGAAATCCTCTACGAACTTGACGGCGCACCCACGGGCCGGGCTTCGGGGCTTGGG
>ODAJ012088825.1_pt1 | contig 44779 bp, 73 predicted proteins | sample 1539241 | NCBI WGS metagenome assembly ODAJ01 (sample SAMN02144231, study PRJEB22623) | gut metagenome | biome: sheep rumen | host: Ovis aries | place: New Zealand
GCCGCGCCCGAGGAGCTCTTCAACGGCGAGATCGGCGAGCTGCACGGCGTGCGCTTCATCGAGAACGCCTTCGCCCCCGTGCTGGGCGGCAATGATTACGAGAACGCCTCCGGCGGCGTCACCTACGCCACCTTCTTCTTCGGCAAGGACGCCTTCGGCATCATCGACCCCGAGGGCGGCTCCCTTGAAATGATTATTCATGACAAGAGAGAATTTGGCCCACTTGCTAAAGAATCGGAGGTTGGTTATAGATTCGAGACCAACGGCGCTACAATTATTTATCCTGAGCGCCTGCTACGAGTAATGAGTTGTTCCAGTTTCAGCGCAACCGATGAACCGAATACAGAGGAATACCCATCGGCAAGAACTGATGAAAAATGGTCAGAAGATGAAACGGTGTCTATCCCCCGTGGCGGCGAAAGAGAAGACCCGAATATGTTCATTTGTATCAATGGTGTGAACTATCTGCTGCCGAAAGGGAAACTGTCCAGTGTTCCTGTTGTTGTAGCAGATGAACTCTATCGAGCTAGATGCGCTGTCATGGTATTTGAGAAATTAAAACATGATCTGAACAATGGCAAAGCAGAATAAAACAAAGGATTGATCTTTCCTATACATATCATTAATAGGGGGGTGCCGCTTATGGCCGAGTTTTGCAAAGACTGTTTTCTTGAGATCAATCCGTTGAAAGAGAATGAAACCGTCGTTCTTTCCGCGCCGGATGACCTGGACTTCTGCGAGGGCTGCGGGCAGTGGAAGCGCGTTGTCGTTCGCATCAGGCGCAAAAACATCTTCGAAAGGCTCGAAGAGCGTGGCTGGAATTGACGCCGCGAAGGCGTCGTGGTAAAATCTAAAACAATAACTTTAGGAGGAAATGAAAATGCAGAAATATGGTGTGATTAAAACGGTTGGGAATGAGACTACGGTTCTCGAAGTATGCAGTAGCAAAGAGGGCGCGTTTGTTGCCAAACAGCGCTGCCGCGAAGCCTATAAAGGGCAGGATGTTCAGATCGATGCCATCAAGGGCGAGTTCGATGAGAACGGGAAGCTGGTCTATAATAAATACACGCTCCTGTATGAGATCTGATCGGGGAACCGGGAGGAATTCGATATGCAGTATGGTGTCATTCAGATCAAGAATAATGATGTAAAGGTCCTGGAGATCTGCAGCAGCAAAGATGCCGCACTTGTGGCCGAACAGGCCCATAAGCGCAACCATGACAGCCGGGAAGGTTTTATCACCGCCGTTCGTGCGGAGTTCGTAGATGGACAGCTCAAGGAGAACAAGTTCTCCATTCTTTAAGGGGCAAGGTCAATGCAGTTTCTTTTCATGCTTGCCGGGATTTTCCTTCTTGTCTTCTGGATTGTGGACGGTATTCTGAAAGCAACCGGCTGGACAGATCCCAAGGAGCGCCGCGCAGCCGAGACCTTTCTCTTCACCAGTGCCATGAATGGCAAAGCACCAAAATGGAAATGATCTTATGCCGCCGGGGATACCGGCGGCAAACAAAAAAAATTAAAAGCAGAAGAAAAAAGTTATTGACAAAACCGTTTGACGGTGGTACAATCCTCTTGTAAGTTCAACAAGGGAGGTTGCAATATGGATATCATCGTGGAAGGAAGCAATGTTCTCAAACCTGATTTCGGCTGGTATGATGATCGGGAGCCGGTGGAGCTGCCCACTTCCGCGCCTGTCCAAAAGCGTGCGCAGGTCGGCGGCAAAAAGAAGGGGCAGAAGTCAGAGGTCTATGCTTATGAACCTGCGGATATGGCCAGGATGCTCTCTTATTTCCGCGATAACGGCAAGTGGATTCATTACCTGCTCTTCACCGTGCAAACCAACACCGCCCGCCGCGTCGGCGACCTGATCGGTTACACCGATGAGGATGGTGTCCGGCACAACGGCCTTTGCTGGGAGGATTTCTTCGATCCCGAAACCGGAGCTTTCCGCACCGAGGTCAAATCCTTCTGCGAGCAGAAGACCAACAAGATTGCAAATCCGCTTATCGCTTCTGCCGTTCGGGAGGCCATCCTTCTCTACTGCGAAAAGACCGGTTGTGATCCTTCCGCAAATGCCTATCATGATCCCGTCTTCCTTCAGCTCGCCGGCACCCATAAGGGGAAAGTCCTCTCCTATGAGGGCGCTCGCTTCGCGCTGAAGGAAGCGGCCAAGGCTTGCGGCGTTGCGTACAATGTGGGAACCCACAGCGCCAGGAAAGGCTTCGGCTCTGTCTCCATGGCCCTTCACCCCGGTGATAACATCTGCAAGGCAACCCTGCAGAGTATCTACAATCACAGCAGCGAGGCCGTCACCAACCGCTATATCGACGTTACCAAGAAGAAAGCCGATGGCCTGCACAAGGATTTCAGCGATTTCTGGACCAAGTATGTGGTGAACGGGGAAGCGGTTCCCATGCAGCTCGGAACTCCCGTCATCTCCGTGGACACCGAAGGGCTCTATCGGTTAATTCAGGACGCATTTATGGCTGGCAAGGACAGTAACGGCAGCAACGATGCCGATCTGATCTTCTCTCTCACCAAACGGATCAACGATATCAAACGATAAGGAGTGCTATGCAGACAGTTATCATCATTGTTTTGGCTCTTTCCCTGGCGATCCTCAGCGTCTGCCACTTTCGTCAGGGAAAGCTCCTCGATAAGATCAGTTATAAATACATAAGCGACCACAACAGCCTCCGCAACTTTGCTTCCGCATATCTTGCCGAAGAGAAGAAAGTTACAAATCAGTAAAAACAAATGTCAATAGTTGTTGACAAGCGTAAATAAATTTGCTATAATGTCATCGAAACCAAGAAAAGGAGATGACATGATGCTTCGTCAACAACAGAGCTACCCTCGGTGCTACGAGATCTGGATGTGCGATCTCGGCCACAATGGCGCCGGTGTCCAGAGCGGATGCAGGCCGGTCCTCGTTCTTTCCAACGATCGCAATAATCTGTTCGCGCCAACCGTCAATGTCGCTCCCTTAACGACAAAGATGAACAAGCGCGGTCTCCCCGTGCATGTGGAACTGTGGGATTACAGATCCTATGGTCTTCTCGCACCCAGCACCATCCTCATCGAGCAGTTGACCACCGTGCATGTGGAAACGCTTCAGCGCAAAATCGGGCGCATTGACGACAAGGAAACCCTGGATTCCATCTATTCCGCCGTCAGCATCCAGCTTCCTATCATCCAGACAGCAGCCCATTCATTTCATGCCTCATAGGAAAATAGTTGTTGACTATTGCCTTTTTTAGACATATACTGAGATGGGGTGAATGAAATGAACGTTCCTACATTTGATATTATCCAACAGTATTGCGATCAGAAAATCGCAAACGAAGTCCAGCGCAGCAAGGTTTATGCTTCTCTTGCCAGAAAAGAACTCCTGGAGGCGGAGTCTCGCTTCGGCAAAAGCTTTTTCCAGTTTTCCTCCGATGAAATCGAACAATACCTGTTCAGCATTTCCAATAACATCTATTATAAGGGCGATAACATCCGCCCGTCCCAGTCATATATCCGCTTTCTCATCAGTTACTATCGGGATCTTTTCCGTTTCTATAACACCGTTGCGGATGTTCCCATTGTGAATCCGATGGACAACAAACGCTTCCGCTATATCGGCAGCGAGGTCAAGAATGACCTGCCTATCTTCACACGGGATACACTGGAACGTCTCTGCCTTTCCATCGAAGAGCACAATGAAGTCTTCGCCAAGGGCGATGCCGAGTTCACGCAGCTCATCCTCTGGCTCTTCTATTCCGGTTGCTTTGATGCCGGCGATATTGTAGAGATGAAGGAGAAGGATGTAAACCTGCGCAAGAAAACGGCCAAGCTCAAAGGCCGAACAATCCATTTGCAAGATCCATGCGTGGAACTTCTCAAGAAAAACCATCTGATCTCTGAATTCGAAAGCTATCGCTTCACCAATCTCATGCTCCCTTATCATGACAGTTATGTCTGGTTCCCGTATCGCATGACCAAAGCGCCGGACGATTCCGATCCATATGACTATGCGTACAAGCAGCAGCAGGAAAGAACCTTCTTGCGCGTCAAGGGTCTCATCAGCATTCGTCTTTCCAAGATTCGGGAAGAGCTCGGCGTCTTTGTCCAGCCTTCGCTTCTCTATCATCGCGGGATTTATGACTATATCGTCTCCCAGTGCGGTGAGGAGCGCACCAGAGAACTTCTCACGGCAGAGAGCGGGCGCAATAACATGGCAAATGTCGAGGAGTTCAATCGCTATATCGAAGAATATGGCGCCAGAATCTCCAACCGCACCGAATTGTTTAAGATCAAAGGAAACTTGAAAGTGTTCCTGGCTTAATTCTATGGGGAGATTTTTCTCCCCATGACTTAGCAAGCAAAAAGCATAAGAATAAAACAAAAGGGGTGAATGTCTTTGTCGATCCGCTATGTGCTCGTGGATTCGAGCGGTCGCTACATCATGAAGAATGCGGCCAATCGGTATGTGCCTATCTATGATCTGGAATTTGCCGAGAAATTCGATTCTCTGTCCAAAGCAAAGAACGTCCTGAACTCATGCGTCAATCGCAGCATGCGCAAACTTTTCAGCACGAAGGAGATCGAGATCGATGATTCCATAGCGGCATCGCGGCAAACCGAGGCAGAGAAAACGCCCGACATCTCCCTCAAAATCTCTTATCGCCCCAAGCAGGATCAGCTTCGCCGGCTGGCGGCTCAGGAGGTAGGGGAGGAGGACTTGTCCTTCTCCAAAACCAATATCCTCAGCGCCATTGGCAGCGTGGAATCCGTGCGCGAGAGGAAACTTGCCCTCCAGGAGAAGCACAGCACCATCGAAAAAGAGATCACGGATATCGAGCACTACATAGAGCTCAGCGACGGCCTCAATGCCTATCAGGGATGGCTTGCCTATATGACGCTCCGAAAGCGCCTCAAACTCCGCCGCCAGGTGAAGGATGAGATCAGTGTTCTTTCCGATGTGGAAGACGTTATGAGCGGCCTGAAGAAAACGATCGCCAGAATCAACGGCTTGAATGGGCGAAAGTATGAACCACGCGTTCTCACTGAGCTTTTTACATAAGCGAACACGCAATTTCCTGCGTGTCCATGGCCGGTTCGTATAACGGCAGTACACGGGACTTTGACTCCCGCAGTGATGGTTCGACTCCAATACCGGCTGCCAAAAACTTTTTTAAAAACATAAGAAAAAAGTCCTTGACAAATGGAAACTGATCTGATAGAATACAAGAGGGTCGAACGAGAGGCCCCAAAAACAAACTCGTTAAAAGCAAAAGAATAAAACCAAAACCTTGCCGGGATCACGTACATAAATGCTCCTTTATTTTCCAAACCATGATCCTCCTTTTCATTTTTCCTTCCCTTTGTTCTGCTCTTTCTTCCCGGCTAAAACGCAGCAGACGCCTGCTGTGATCTCGGAGTTGCCCACAGGTTGGCGGCGCCAGGTCTCCGAGATCCTATATAGAAAGGATACCTATGAATTATCTTTTTCGCTGCCCTTCCTGCGGTAAGCAGACCGAGATCCGGATGCGCATGAACGAGTACCGCGCCGACGGCCACATGTGTGAGTGTGGTGCAGAGCTTGTCCGGGATCTCTCTGATATCTGCACCAATTACCAGATCAACTGCACCGGCTTCTATTCCGATCATCCGTCTCGATAAGGAGGAGAAAAATGTACGCACATTTCAAGCGCGGCAATGAAAAACCGTCTCCATGCTATGGATGCACTAAGCGTTATCCCGGTTGTGCTTGCAAGGATTACTGGGATTGGAAGAATGATCTGCTCGCCGGCAAACGAGCCTATAAAGCACAGTATCTTTCGTTCAGCACCCATGGCAAACCTCTGGCCAACGGCAATCACCAGCGTCAAGCGCGTCAGTCTGGATCGCTCGGTTAATCCTATCTTGTCATTTGTTCCCCATGGAGATGCATATGCGTCTCCCGATATGCTCCATTAGCTCAGTCGGAAGAGCGGCGGATTTGTAATCCGCAGGTCTGGAGTTCGAATCTCCAATGGAGCTCCATTGGCCGACGAGGCCGCAAGAAAAAGATGCCATCCTGCCTGTGCAGAGGCAGGTGAGGGGCTGCACTCCCCAAAAGGTTCAAGGGCTATCCTTAAGTGCCTCGGACACCTCGCCCGTTGAGGAGGGAAGTGCTGGTAAGTGCCGGGTATACACCAGACGCCAGAACGTAAGGGCATACGGAATGGCAACAATCCCGGATTTATATGGGCCGGTATACCGTATGTGGAAGCGGTGCGGGCTGTAAACCCGTTGGCTAACGCCTCAGTTGGTTCGACTCCAACGCGGCCCACCATCAATCGATCGTGAGTGCCACTCCCGCGCTTTCGATTGGTCGTCAGGAGTAAGGTGTGCAATCCTGAGAAAATCGTTTGTGTACGCCAGGGAGACAACGCGCCTGTAGCTCAGTTGGCAGAGCACCGCCCTTTTAAGGCGGGTGTCCGGAGTTCAAACCTCCGCAGGCGCACCATATTTGGGCCGTTAGCTCAGTCGGTTAGAGCGTCTGACTCATAATCAGAGGGTCCTGGGTTCAAGTCCCAGGCGGCCCACCACTCCAATAGGGTTGTGTCCCGGAGGAGACGTGTTAGCCATTCGACAAACCGGGGTGGAGCCGATTTACGAGGGAAATTGGCGGAGAAGCTGCGGAGGCGCGATCCCGATCTCTGTTATTTGTCACAGGGGCAGAGGTCGGTTCAGCGAAAACAATGCTTTTGTAATGTGACTATCGAAAGCAGCCGGTTCGTTTCAACGGCTTTTGGAATCGGCAAAACACTTGGTTTATGTGGCGGTGCGCAACGCGATAAACCCGTATTCGGCAGAGCGATTATATCCTGCCGGCTGGCTGTGTTCGCCAGGAAGAGCTTGCCGCCGGAGTGAGTGAAAGAAACACATCCGGCATTCGCTTCTGTGATGGAAATTCAATGGAATACAAAAAAGAACATGTAAAAGGGTTTGAAGAATATTCAGTAGATACAAATGGCGTGGTATATGGCAAAAACGGCAACCCACTCAAATATACAACGAATAGAGGAGGATATCGTGTAGTTTCGTTCTATAACAATGGCAGACAACTGTGGAAATCAGTTCATAGAATAGTTGCTGATCAGTTTGTTTATAACGATAGTCCAAAAGAAAAAACTCAAGTAAACCATATAAATGGTCAAAAGAGCGATAACAATGTAGATAACTTGGAATGGGTAACGCCGAAGGAAAATTCTGTTCATGCAGCATCAATACTTAAAATCGGGGTAGGAGGAAATAATTGGGCTGCAAAGAAGATTGTGTGCAAAAGAAAAAACAATAATGAAATTGAATATTATTTCGACTCAATGGCAGATGCTGGCAGATTTTTTGAAGATAGAGATGGTGTCAGTTATAGAAGAGCAGAAACATCAATTTGGAGAGCATTGAATGGAATAAGAAAAACATACAAAGGTTTCATTTGGGAATATCGCTAAGAATAGCGTTTAAAAATATGCTCCCGTGGTGGAACTGGTATACACATCCGATTTAAGATCGGATGCCGCAAGGATTGAGGGTTCGATTCCCTCCGGGAGTACCAGAAGGCCGGTTCGATTCCGGATCAATGATAGAGGGCATGGTGCGACTGGGTTCTCCGGGCAGGATCGGAGATGATTTGTGCCGAGACAGATGGCGACTCTCGGCTAACCTTCAGGCATGACCTGACAGTAGGACAAGATCCATCGTCATGGTAAGGGCGATGTAAAACGGCCAAAGATTCCACTTATCTGGGTGTAGCTCAGTTGGTAGAGCGCGTGTCTTGGGCACACGAGGCCGGGAGTTCGAGCCTCCCCACTCAGACCACATGCGGGAGTACCCAAGAGGCTGAAGGGGTCGGTCCTGAAAACCGATATGGGCTCGAAAGGCTCGCGTGGGTTCGAATCCCACCTCCCGCGCCAAATCATTCCATAAGGAGGGTGTATGGCATTTGTTATCGGAATCTGTATGTATGCAGCATGTCTCCTGATAACCTATCCATTCAGCAAAATCTCTTCCATGGAGTCCAGAAGGGAAGAGGAAGAACTGGCAGAAAGGAGGAAACATGAAAGACCCTGATTCCATGCGGGAAATCGACGCGACCGTCCGCTATCTTATTTTACATATTCAAAACTTGGAGCGCGAGTGCAATCGGCTCCGGAACGAACTTACCAGAGAGAAGGTCGTTTCATACGGGGCAAACTGTTCCTGCGAGAATCTGCAGCTCAGAATGAGCAAGGCGGCGAAATGCATCAAGTCCGTCCTTTCAGAGGACGATGATCTTCGTTTAAAGACAACGCGGAAGCTCTGGGACGCACTGGAGTATCTCGGCGAATAAAAAACCCGGCACAAATCAAAGATCTGTGTCGGGGTGTGAAATGTCTATGACGTTCAGTTTTGGTATCCTTGGTTTCCGAAAGAAGTGATAGGGTATCGGAGAAAGAATTCTTTTCGCTCGAAACAAGCGCCATAGATTTGGCGTCTTGCTGTAGATCCTTGAGTCGGATTCTTTCAGATAACGCTTGAATTCAGCAAACCTTCTCTCTGCAGCCGCCTGCGAAAGACCGAAGCCGATTTGGATATCTCGCACGTCCTTTACACCGATCTTGCATAGCGCCGGCATCGGTGCCAGAAGAGAGGCGGCGAAAAAGTCTGCTTCTTCCTCCATCTCTTTGTCTGCGATCTCAGAAGACTGCACCTCTTCTGTGGTTACGGCAGCAAGATCTTCAAAGTGCCCGCAAACGATATGTCCGATCTCGTGTGCCGTTGTCCACCTGATCCGCTCTTTGCTCAAGATGTTTCGGTCGGAGTCGTTGATAAGGATCAGAAATCTTCCTCTTGCTTTTTCAAAGCGCGTGGTTCCGTCATAGCTTCCGCAGGCGGATATGATCTCTTCATGAGTATTGCCGGTCGCACCGGCAAGCTCGTCATAGGTCATGTGCCGGCAGCTTGGGAACAGCGCCAGTGCATCCAGCGGATCGTATGGAAATCGGATGAATCTGTCCTGGCTGAAAGCCTGAAACACGGCCTCGTCGATTCGTTGTTGAACCTGTTCTCTCAATCTTCGCTGTCCTCGAATGCGTATTTGAAGCCGGCACGGATGATGTCCATGGCTTGCTCCCAGTCCTTCTCCGGCATGTTCTTCTTCGCCCGGTGAAGCGCCAGGATGCTCTTATCAGTCAGGATTTCATTGGCGTCCTCGTCCGTATTGCCAAGCAGATAATCCACGGTAACACCCAGATATTCTGCCACGCGGTTCAGCTTCCCGGAACTTGGGTCAGATTGCTTCCATTTGTAGATCGTGTTTGCGCCAAAGCCGAGGTCGGATTCCAGCTTTGCAACCGTGATCCCAAGCTTTTCGCACAGCGCTTTGATCCTTTCCAGTGTGATGGCAGACATTTACATACACCTCCGTCAGAAAATAAGATAGAAAACCATTGACTTTCTGGTGAACATATGCTATATTTCTGATGTGGTCAGAAAATAAGATAGAATCTAAATCAAATATAAGAGAAAATTCGAAACTTGTCAAGAAAATTTTCTTATCCCATGGATTGATTCTATCAGATTTTCCAACAAAAATCAAGAGAAATCGGGAGGATAACATGACACGAGATGAGATTTTGAGCAGCACGAAGTTGAAAGAACAGTTTGTGAGTGACAATGGCCTTCCGATCACGGTTTTCAAGAAGAACCTTTTCCTCCAGCGGCTTATCATTCTCGATCCAATCTTCGGCTGTCGCAAAGCATTCGACCGTTATTGCCAGGAGCTTTTGAAATACAGCGACGAAAATCAGTATTTCCTGGAACGGGGTTATTCCATGGATGCAGTCCTCGCAAAGCTGTTCTACACGCCTGAATCCGTTTCTGCACTTTTCCGTTTCAGAGACGCCGATCTTTCCGAATGTTTTGGAGTTGCCCCCTATCTTCCATGCGCAGAGAGCGAAACTTTCTACTGCTCGGATAACGCCGGAAGAACCTTCGTCCGCATTCGTTTCCGGCATGGAATCTTTTCGGCCATTCATCATTATGATTCAGCCCTTCTGCCGTCAGACGATCCGGAAACCTTTATTGCCTGTTCGGACAGACATCTTTCCGATAGCACTGAATTCCGACAGAACATCCTTAGATCATTCGGTTTACGCCGCGTTTCGCAGTTGGAAGTTGTGTACTTATCATCCGCAGCTTTTTATCTGCACTCCTTCTTTCTGAATCATCCAAGCCCATACATAAACAGTGGACTTTTGTATGAGGTCCCGCCGGACGCGCTTCTGACAGATGAGGCACTGGATGATTACGCAAAGCAGATTGAGCAGGCGCTGCTCTCCCTGCCGGATGACCTCGGTTCCTGCTTTGAACTCGAAATCTTTCGGCTTGAAAATCTTGAATCTCTCGGATTCATGGAAGAGTATCACAGGAAAAATCCTGTAGCTGTCAGATTCATAGATGCAGATCCCAATCTGTATCATATTCTTACTACATATTATTTTCGGCAGCCGCTTCTGAATGATGATCTTGTCATCGATTATAACGGCATTCCGGCACAGCTCGTTGAGCCTGTTCCAAATCCCTTCCGAAGATAGAGCGCAGCAATGCGTTCTTTCTTCCAAGTTAAAAAGCAAAAGAATAAAACTAAAAATAAAGCAAATTTAATCAGGAGAAAATATTGGACGAGAATCAAGAACAAGAGAAACAGTACAGAGTTTATAAGTACATCTTCCCGGATGGCAAGATTTACATAGGCATGACTAAGAACTCAATTCAGAATAGAAGAGATTGCGGCTATCAACATAACGAACGGCTAAGGAAAGCTTATAGATCGTGCGGCTGGAAATCTGTTAAGACAATTATTTTGGAATTTGGCCTGACAAAAGAACAGGCATGTGAATCAGAAAAGAAATACATATCACTTTATGATGCCACGAATCCAGAGCTAGGATACAACATCTCTTTTGGTGGGTTGAATACGTTTGAAGGATTGAACCATTCAGACGCTGCAAAACAGATGATTAGAGCGGCGAATACGGGAATTTTATTCTCAGACGAGCATAGGCGTCACATAAGCGAATCACTAAAAGGTATGTTTACAGGCGAGAAAAACCCGATGTTTGGGAAGCCTAAAAGCCAAGAGACGATTCAAAAACAATACGAATCACATAGGAAAGAAATGAAACCAGTTATCCAATTCGACCTTTCTGGTAATCAAATAAATATATTTGACAGCATGCACCAAGCCGCAAAAGCAGTAAATGGCCACAGGAATTACATAAAAAAGTGTTGTTTGAATTATGGGCTTCCATATAGGGATAGCTTTTGGAAGTTTGCAGATAAGGAGGTGGTTTGAGGTGAAACATGTTGGAGATATTTTGTCATTAAAGGGTCGCGATTTAGAACCTGTTGACGTTATCACAGGCGGTTCACCTTGTTAGCCAGAATCTCAGCGTCGCCGGAGATCGAAAAGGTTTGGAAGGGGACCAGTCCTGGCTCTTTCAGGAGCAGATTCGAGTAACAAAAGAAATGAGGGATAGCGATAAACAGCGCGGCAGAACAGGAAAAGACATTCGCCCAAGATACATGGTCTGGGAAAACGTATACGGAGCTCTCTCAAGCCCCGGAAAAGCCAACAAAGGCAAGGACTTCCAAAGCGTCCTCACTGAAATCGTCCGCATCGCGCAGCCGCAAGCCCCTCCTGTGCCTATGCCTGAAGGCGGAGCGTGGCCAAGCGCCGGAGTCCTCTACGATGAGTTGGGAACCTGGAGCCTTGCTTGGCGAGTACATGATGCGCAGTTTTGGGGAAAATCCATCGTTGACAACCGTGGAAACCTGGTCGAAGCGGGCACGCCCCAACGTCGTCGTAGACTCGCGCTTGTCGCAGATTTTGGAGGACTCAGTGCCGGAGAAATACTCTTTGAGTCCGACCGCCTGTCTGGGGATTTTGAAGCGGGCGGAGAAGCGCGGAAAGGAACTACCACCGATCCTGAAAGAAGCCTTGATTCAGCAGACGGGGGGGGGTATTAGGTCTTGATTGTTTCGACCAGTGCCTCACCGGCACCGTGTCGAAAACACTTACCTCGTCCGCAACAGATTCCGATCATGTCCCATGTGTCCTGGCCTATGGTTTCAAGGCTGGCAATGGTGCCAAGTCAAGAACTATCGGCTTGCAGGAGGAGATTTCTCCAACGCTTGCTTCTGCACCATCTGGCACAAACATGGTGCCAACAGTCCTGCAGCAGATCGTCTTTGAGAACCACTCGCAGGACAGCCGCTACCGATACATGGGAGATGTGAACGAGACCGTGAGCGCCAAATACGGAACCGGCGGCAATAATCAGCCATTGGTCGTTACCGTTGTAAAGGAGCGTGATGCCTATTGATTGCCTATAGCGTTGGCAACGGGCAGCTCAATCAAATCAGCATGTCCGAGCAGTGCAATACCCTGGATACCATGCACGACAAGCAGGCCGTTCTGATATCTCCTGATGGGGGGGGTATTGAAATGACCGAGAATGAGAACCGCAAGTATCTGATCCGCCGCGTTATCCCTCTTGAATGCGAGCGTTTACAGGGCTATCCGGACAAATGGACGGACATTGCACCGTGGATAGACAGCAAGGGTAAGAAGCACAAGGACGCCGACAGTCCTCGCTATGTGGCACTCGGCAACAGCCTGGCTCTCCCGTTCTGGGACTGGCTGACCGGCAGGATCTCAGAACAGTACGACAAACCGCCTACGCTTGGCAGCCTGTTCGATGGCATTGGCGGCTTCCCGCTTTGCTGGGCCAGACATAACGGAAAAGAATCTGTCCGCTGGGCCAGCGAAATCAATGAGTTCTGTATTGCCGTCACGAAGAAGCACTTCGGCGACGAGGACGCCGGAATCGAAGGCGATATTGACCAATACATATAACAAATCCATAGGAGGAAATCATATGAAGTGCCGTCGCTGCAATCTCCAGATGGGGCATTATCTGGGGTGCGAACCGAATAAGAAACCGTATGAGTTCTGGCGCTGTCCGAAGTGCTGGACAGAATCCAAGCACTTCATTTTCCACTTTGAGGAAGAAGAACAGAAGAGAAATGAGAATCAGAAAAGGAGTGTGACCGCAAATTCTTGTAAACGGAGAAAGAGCGCTGGCCTACGTCGTCAGCATCGATGAAATCAAGCCCCTTGATGGCTATGACCGAGTGGAATACGCCCGCACCAATGGCTGGTGGGTCATCATCGGTAAGGCGGACGAGCTGAAGGTCGGCGACAAGTGTGTCTATTTCGAGATCGACAGCAAGGTTCCTGCTTCCGACAAGCGCTTTGAGTTCCTCGAAAAGCGTAACTACAAAATCAAGACCCAGCGCATGTGCAAGGTGATCTCTCAGGGCCTGCTGATGCCTCTGTCCGCTTTCCCGGAGCTGGGCGATGCCGAGATCGGAACCGACGTTACCAAGAAACTCGGTGTTACATACGCGGTCGCAGACGATAACGACCGCAAGCGCAATGCCGGCGATCCCAATGCCAAGTATAAATCCATGGCGGCTCGCCACCAGAAGCTGTTTCAGACCAAGCCTGTCCGCTGGTTCATGCGCCGCAAGTGGGGCAGAAAGTTCATGTTCCTGCTCTTTGGCAGGAAGAAGGATAATCCCAAGGGTTTCCCGGATTTCATCAAGAAGACCGACGAGGAACGAGTCGAGAATCAGCCGTGGCGCATTGGGGACGGCAAGACCTATCTTGCCACCGAGAAGCTGGATGGTACGAGTTGCACTTATGCACTCCGGCGTTTTCCGAAGAATGCATTCAAGAAGCAGGAGTACGAGTTCTATGTCTGCTCCCGCAACGTCCGCCAGAAGGATGAGAATCAGGCTTGCTACCATGACCACAATATCTATTGGGATCTGGCGTTTAAGTATGGTATCGAAGACCATCTTCGCACCATCCTCGAAGCAAATCCTGGCATGGAGTGGGTCTGCATTCAGGGCGAAGGAGTCGGTTCTGTCCAAGGCAATCCCTTAAAGCTTTCCGAAGATGATCTTTATGTCTTCAACTTCATTACGTCCAAGGAAGGTCGATGGGATTCTGAGAGCGGCAGAAATATCATTGAGCAGTGGGGTATGAAGTGGGTGCCGATCCTCGGCGTAGTTACCCTGCCTGACTCTATGGAGGAACTCAAGCTCCTCGCAGACGGCAAGTCCGTCGTCAACCCTGATGTAGCCCGTGAGGGTATCGTTTACCGCTCTCTCGATGGGCAGGATTCCTTTAAGAATGTCTCGCGTCAGTACCTGCTGAAGCACGGAGGTTAAATGAATAAACCTGTTTTCTGGATGATGGTTGGCTTGCCGGGAAGCGGCAAGTCTACCATCGCCAAGATCATCCAGCGCAGCGTACCGAACACCGCAATTCATTCCTCGGACGAGCTTCGCGGCGAACTCTTCGGTAACATCAATGACCAGAGCAAGAACAACGAGCTTTTCATCGAGTTGCATCGGCGCATCAAAGCGGATCTCGCTGCCGGCAGAAACGTGATCTACGACGCGACTAATCTCAACAAGAAAAGGCGGGCATCCTTTCTTGCCGAGCTGAAGCATATCGAATGCTTCAAACAGTGCGTTCTCGTTCTCGCACCTCTGGATATCTGTCATACACGCAATGACAACCGCTTTGAACGTCAGGTTCCTGGTCCCGTTATCAACCGCATGTACATGAATTTCCAGCCTCCGTATTATTCCGAGGGCTTTGACGCGATCTCGATAGAGCATAACTACAAGATCGAGGACACCTTTCGCAAGTACGATCTTGAAAAGCTGTTCAAGCCAAACTCGTGGTTCATGAATTTCGATCAGGAGAACAAGCACCATCGCCTTACCTTGGGAGCGCATTGCGATGCTGCAGCCGCATACATCGAAGCTATTTTCAAGGAGAGATCCAGAAACGGAGCCGACTTGGAGGAACTGCAAAGGCTTGACACTGTGGCTGACGCCGCATGGATTCATGATATCGGCAAGCTCAATACTAAGACGCGGGTGAACGCCAAAGGCGAAGACGACGGCCAGTGCCATTACTATCAGCACCATTGCGCCGGCGCGTATGATTGCTTCTTCTATCTGCGAAACTGCGAGAAGTCCTGTGAGTTGGATTCTCCAGAGAACGAGGCAAAGAACCTTTACATATCCAACCTGATCTATTGGCACATGATGCCGTACACCGCCTGGAAGCAGTCGGAGAAAGCCAGAGAGCGCGACAGACGCCTTATGACAGAGCAGATGTATGAGGATGTTCTCATGCTCCATGAAGCCGATCTCGCCGCGCACTGAAATGAAATAATGTTTAATCAAAAAAATGAGTAACCCTACTAACCATGTTGGTGAAATTAACACGAATAAATTCGGAACCAGAATGATGATCGTGGAACAGCTTGAAAATCCGTTTGTTCTTGTTGAGTTTCAGGATGCACATAGAGAAGTAAAGAAAACAGCATATGTCAATTTCAAACGTGGAAACATCAAGAATCCATACGACAGAAGTGTTTACGGCGTTGGGTACATAGGTGAGGGCGAGTATCTGACTCATAACAAGAAGGTTGCGACAACGGCGTACTGGATCTGGGCGTCAATGATTAAAAGGTGCTATGCTCCTCAATGCGAAAAGACATTTCCAACTTATTACGACAAATGTACTGTATGTGATGAATGGCACAATTTCCAAACGTTCGCAGAATGGTACTACAGCCACTATTACGATGTTGATGGGCGTCTTCACTTAGATAAAGACATCCTGTTTCCCGGAAACGAACTGTATGCTCCAGATCGCTGTTTACTTGTTCCGCAGCATCTTAACATGCTATTTACGAAAAAGAATAGAAAACGGGTACGCGAGGAGTACGCAGATCACATTATGTCTGTAGCAGATGAATACAAAGGCATTGTACCAGAAGAGGTATATAACGCTGTAGCTAATAGAGCCAATAATAAAGATGTAATGGAGGAATAAATGTCAGATTACAGACACGAAAAAGTTCTCCGCGTTCCGTACCAGAAGTATGGCATCGGAGTCGATACTGAAAGCTGGGACTTCTGTATGGATTTCGAGAATGATCATCGGGAGCTGTTCGGAGGAGTGAACAATTTCCGGTTTGCGCCGACCGATTTGGCATTCCTTGACTACCTTCTCTTCCGAAAGTATGACTGCTCCGGTGAGTTTGGCAAGACCAGATCGCTGTATCCGAGCGAGAAAGAGAAATATCTGCCGATCTTCAAGCAGCTCATCCCGGATATCGATATGGACGATGTAAGGCTGGTCGAGTATTGCTGGTACGACGGCACAGAAGCTCCGGATTACTACGATGAGAGTACATATCACGATGATTTCTATGACGAGGTTTGAATGGTAGAACAGGCTTTTAAAGTAAAGAGGGACAGCGATTTCTATAACAAGTATTTCGCCGCGAAAGATGAACGCGAGAAGTTCCACCAGTTGGCAGAAGATTTTCTGTCTGCGAACAACCTCGATCCTCAAAAGTATTGTCTGACACAGACACTGCGCATGTCTTTGACGGAGCAGGAGCGCGAGTGGCTTGGCTCTCAGATTCGCAAGTACGAGGACGAGAACGGACTGTGGGTATTCCTTAAAAAGTCTCCGATGCAGAAGGCATGGGAGAAAGACGTAACCAGCCAGATCAATCATAGCCTGATTGATTTCCTCAAGTTCTGGTATCTCCCGTATATTATGCACGGCAGCTATGCTCTCTGGGATTACAACGGAGATGTTTACGGCGTGCTGACAGATAGAGGCGAGACGGAGATTAAGCTTGGCGAAAATTTTATTCCGATCAAGATGAGCGAATATTACACTGTAGCAGAAGAATCGGAGGAGAAAGATAAATGAAAGAATTTGAATTAAAATTTTCAGAACGCGGTGACGGATATGAAGTCACCGGCCAGGAAGTATGGTCAGACAACCCGGACGAAAAGGTTTCATTCAGCGTTTATAACCTGTGCGAGTGCCCGGAGGACGCAATCATCGGACGCGATCTGTTTGACGCCACTGACTTCATCCGAGCCATCGAGCTTGGATTCCGGATCGCAAAACGCGGGTATGACAATATCGTTGTGACCGAAGTACCTTGGGAGGGCTGAACAGATGAAGCTGAAGGAAGCTCTTGAACTGGCCGATGAATGCGGCCTGTCAACGGTCGGTGAGGCGATCCTGAATGTCGAACTCCATGCGTCGAGCCTGTTCCCTTATGAAAAGATGCACGATGAACTGAATGAACTCTGCCAGGAAGCTGCTGCTTATGACGATAATCAGTTGATTTCCGGACTTTTGAGCAAATAAACTGTAGGTTTTATTACCTAAACTAACCAATTTCATACGGAAGGAGGACGGAGTTGTGCGCACATAAGACTCATGAGTCGCTCCTTCTAAGATTTGAGCGATACAAAAGCTGCAAAATACACCAACGAAGACCTGAAAGAGATGCAGTCATGGCCTTTGGAGCGCAAAATTCAGGTTTCTCAGACACGAATCCTCGAATTTGGGCTGAAATATCCCGATAAAACCTACATTTCCTTTTCGGGCGGCAAGGACAGCACCGTCCTTATGGATCTGGTGCGAAGAGTTTTCCCGGATACGCCGGCAGTTTTCATCGACACCGGCCTCGAATACCCGGAAGTCCGCAAGTTTGCTATGGCACAGCCGAACGTCACGGTGGTCAAGCCGGAGCTTACATTCCGCCAAGTGATAGAGAAGTACGGCTATCCGCTTGTCAGCAAAGAGGTTGCACAGAAGATCTGGGATGCAAGAAGAACTCCTGGAGGTTGTGCAGACAGACGTTTCAATAAAGATGATCCTTATGTTGTGAAATACGGCGGCAGATACTCAATGGCCGGATGGAAATGGCTGAAGGACAGCGGCATTCCGATCAGCCATATGTGTTGCACGATCATGAAGAAGCACCCTGCCAAGAAGTACGAGAAGCAGACTGGACGCCACGCTTTCACCGGAATCATGACGGAAGAAAGCATTCTTCGCAAGACAAAGTGGCTTGAAAACGGGTGCAATGTTTTCGATTCCAAGCGACCGATTTCCCATCCGATGTCCTTCTGGACAAGCCAGGATGTACTTGAATACATACGCAGATACAAGCTTCCTTATCCTCCTGTCTATGGCGAGATTGCCGAAGATGAAAACGGGAATCTGTATACGACAGGCTGTGATCGTACCGGCTGCGCATTCTGTTGCTTCGGCTGCCATCTGGAGAAGGGCGAAGGTCGGTTCCAGAGATTGAAGCGTACACACCCGGCTCTCTACCGGTTCTGCATGAAGCCTTGGAACGAAGGCGGCCTCGGTCTCAAAGAAGTATTTGATTGGTTTAATGAAAATGCGCCGCAAGGGAAGAGAGGTAGACCACATATCAATTATGAATAAGGTTCTGTTTATATTAGGTGCTCTACAAGTCATCAATGCATATTTGATTTGCCACGATTCAGCAAAGCATTCTGAGTATCCTCTCTGGGTTATTATACTGTCCCTTATTATTGGCATGATATCTGGATATGCCATTGTGGCTGTCTCGGCAATATAACATGAAAATTGAATTTCAATGTTTAGATTGCAATCACTGTGTATTTGATCCTGACTGTGGCAACACATGCGAGCTCGAACACTGGGAATATTTCTTCAAAAGATATTGGGAGTGCCCTGATTTTTCGTTCGACGAGGACTATGTACGCAAACAATTCGAGAACAAAGTAAGAAACATTAAATGGTAGCATAATTGCAAAATGAAATAGGAAGGAGTGCGGAGTAGTGGCCACTTAAACTCGCGAGTATCTCTTCCTACAATTGAGCAGTACAAAATATACAAATGAAGATCTCAAAGAGATGCAGTCTTGGCCTCTTGAGAGAAAGATCCAAGTGTCTCAAACGAGAATTCTTGAGTTTGGATTGAGGTACGAGGGGAGGGTATACGTTTCCTTTAGCGGAGGAAAAGACAGTACGGTTCTCCTCGATCTCGTAAGAAGAGTATTCCCAGATACACCAGCGGTTTTTATTGATACCGGGCTTGAGTATCCGGAGGTTCGTAAATTCGCACTTGCACAAACCGGCGTTGTTGTTGTCAAGCCGGAGCTTACGTTCCGGCAGGTAATCGAGAAGTATGGGTATCCTCTGATAAGCAAGAGCGTCAGCCATTTCATCAACATCGTTCAGATTCATGGCTGGGGCTGTGGATCTGCCAAATATCTTAAAGGTGAAGGGAAGCGCGAGAAAGGCCCGTCGATGTTTAACTGTCAGAAGTGGGCCTTCCTGGTAGACTCCGGCATTCGGACTTCGGATATGTGCTGCAATATCATGAAAAAGAAGCCGGCACATAAGTACGAGAAAGAAACGGGGCGGAAACCTTTTGTCGGTACGATGGCCTGTGAGAGCAATGTACGCAAAACTGTTTGGCTCTCTCACGGCTGCAACATATTTGACGGCAATAAGATCAAGTCGGCTCCCATGTCATTCTGGACAGAACAGGATGTTCTGGAATATATCCGAAGGTTCAATCTTCCATATGCTCCTGTTTATGGAGAGATCGTTGAAGACAGAAGTGGGCATCTGAGAACGACCGGATGTGATAGGACTGGATGCGTTTTCTGTGGGTTCGGCTGTCACATCGAGAAGGAACCGAATAGGTTCCAGCGCCTGAAAGAATCTCATCCTGCCCTGTATCGCTTCTGTATGAAACCATGGGATCGGGGTGGGCTTGGCCTGAAGGATGTCTTCGATTACATAAACAAATCTGTCGCTGACGCTGGTGGAAAACAGATTACGATCAAGTACGAATGAAAGGTTAATTTTATGCGGTGGCGGAATAGGTAGACGCGGCGACGGGCAGGAGACGGGGCGAAGAGTAAAAACTTCCGGTGGAATGCCCCATGGGTTCGAGTCCCTCCAAGTCGTGCAGAGCTCGGCACATGCGTGGTGCAAATCCACGCCCGCATAACGAGAATAAAAGAGGGTTTTAATTATGACAATTGAGCTTATTTCCGGTGTCGAAGGATATTGCCTCACCGTGAATGACGCCAGGATCTGTGGCCCAAAGCCTTGGGGCGGAGGCAAGGTCGTAAAGACGTGGCATTTATCCGAGGCTCAGGTATATGAACTCGAAGATTTGTGTCGTAAGCAGATTGAATGGATGCAGTCTTTCGACAAAAAAGAAGAGAAGGGTTATGGCGAAGAATTTGTCGCCAATCACTACTTCGTTTGAGTTGCAATGAAAAAACTCAGAGTGCTTTTGACGCGCCTTCTTGCGGGCAACTGTAATAATTTCAGCCATGTGGAATCGAAAGTCATCGAGATCCCTCTGCAGCCGTATCTTGGCTACATGCTCGAAAATGAAAGTGGCTGGACGGTTCAAGAGGCGAAAGTGATAGACAACATCTGCCCAACTGTTGGTACTAATTATGTGAATAAAAACGGAGTTTGATTATGACGATTGAACAGGAACTTGCAGCTTTGCAAGCATTTCTCGGTCCTTGGCAGCAAACCAGAGAAGAAAAGCCTAAATATGCAGAAGATTGTTTTTTCTTCGAGGAAGATCAGGACATGAACGCAACGCTCCCTTATTGTGCTTATCAACATGATGTGTATCCTCGCGGCTGTTGCAAAACCTGTAAACAGTATGTGAGTAAGCAGCAAGCACGAGACTTGGTTCTTGCGTATGTCAGCAGGAAAGGAAGGGCAACCGATTAACGATTTCAAATTCGATATCGACTTGTTCCTGCAGTGCGCCAAAGAGTATGGTGCCGTGATCCGAGAATGTGAACCGGGAAAGGGCGGCATCTTCGTCAAATGGAAACGCATAAATGTCGAGGACATCTTCGCGAAGGATTGTTATTGTTTCGGGAAGTGTGATCGCTGCATCTGGAAACGAAACGGAGGCTGTTCCGAATGGAACGGCACGAAGGAGGAATCTGAATACCATGGGTGAGCATGCAACACAATGCGAACTATATGCGATCCAGGAAAACGGGGGACAGCCTGTAAAGATAAACGGCATTGCAACTCTTTCTGAGATCCGGTTTGGAGACAACTCGTATGAAAACGAACGGTTCGCATGGTGTGATATGCAGGCAGTAAGTTGCTCCGTCACGATAACAAACGGCTATGCCAGAATTCTGAACAGATTTGCCAGGAGAGTGCGTCGCTATTTGAGGCGGCACGAGCAGCAGACGAAAAGAAAGAAGACTAAGGGAGAAATAGCCAATCGTGAGTGAGTTCGAAATACTGGAGCAAATTGCTTACAACTTGCATCTGATCCACGCCGATCTTGCCAGTATAGGAATCGTGCTCTTCCTCATGCTCTGCTTCAAAGACATGGGCAGGCGAAATAAATGAAAGGATATCAATCATGAGTGATTTGCTGATCTGCGGCATGGAGATGCCGAAAGATGGAGAGAAACTGTATATGATTGCTTTTTCGGACGGTAAAGCCTGTGCGAGCTATAAACCGTTTGAATGGCATGAGGTAGTCCCCGTCCCGCCGCATGGGAGGCTGATCGACGCGGATGCGCTGAAAGTGTCCCTTGCGTTTGCCGAGAAAACAGCAGAGTGGGCTGTTCCGGCGTTAAGGGCTGTTCTGATGGTTATTGACGAGATGCCCACCATCATCCCGGCAGAGGAGGTATGACGAATGAGCTTATACATTACGGGTTTGAATCTACCGCGAGCCAATCAGGAACTGTGGATTGCCATCCGGTCTGACGGTTCTCTCCGATACAATTCATGCGGTTGGCATGACAGCCAACAGAAAGCGATTGCGGTACAGTCGCATGGGAGGCTGATCGATGCGGACGCTCTCTATGAAGACTGTGCTCTCGATCACAACTATGAAATCGCGGCCACTACTACGCACATCAATGAGTACATGCAGCTCAAGATTGATGCCGCTCCCACCATCATCCCAACATCCGAATGAAAGTAGGCTTTGATAATGAACGCTTTTGCCTATAACCTGCACGCTGAGCTGAATAACGACGGCTCCTATAGAGTCGTGCTGTTTGATGTTGGTGAAGATGAGTCACCGATAGAGACCATCATCGAAAGAGCTAAGATCACGATCGAATGCATGGGCGATGATGATCGCGTAAGCAACCGCCCGCTGCTTTTCATCGAGGAAGGAGAACGATTCTATGGCTGAAATCATGATTCGCGGCATGGAGCTGCCGAAAGAAAATGACTACACAATCGCCATCGTGTATGGTGACGGAGTTGTGACGGAATACCATGAAGACTATTGGGTTCGCGGCGCAGACGGCGAAAAACAGCTTGGAACTGCCGTCCCCGTCCCGCCGCATGGGGATTTGATAGACCGGGATACGGCAAGAGAAACTATTAAGCCGTGGTCTCCAGAAGATGAACGAGCTGGCTGTACATTTGATACGGTAAAAAAACTGATGCATACAATGCTTACCCGCGCTCCAACTATCATCCCGGCGTCTGAATGAAATGAGGTTTTTATAATGCTTAAACTGAATGAAGATGGAGTGGTTGTATCTAACGATTCAGATAAGCTTGGCGGTCAGCAGTTTCTCGAAGTGTATAGAGGCAGTGAATTTGTTATGCCTGTTTGTCCTCGCTGTGGCGTGAACATGGAGTTCAAGCAGATATATACGTCATACGGACTACTGGCAAAAGGCTTGAAGATTGTCTGCCCTCTGTGTGGGCACGAAGAGTAGAGGAGTTTTCATGATGACATTAACAGCATATTACCCGGCATTCACAGACTTATTTGGCGAGCATAAAGAGTGGAAATCAGAGTGGGAACCGGAGCTTGAAACCGAATTCGGACTTAACTCCGATTGCTACGTCATCACAAAAAACTGGCTCGGCAGATATTACATACAGGAGTGTACCGTGTTTGCTTTTTGGTTCACAGACATCTGGGGCTGGGAGATGACAAATGGATGGAAGCTGATGGCTAATGACTATGGTAAGAAAGTGTTTAATCATGACGAACTCCAAAAGGCCATCGAGATCTGCGAGAAGAAGAACCGAATGCGCAAAGTAAAAGTCAAGCATAGATAAAAGGGGATTTTCATCATGACAAAAATTGAAATTGAGGAGAATCCAGACGGAACCTTCCGAATCGAAATATATAACAAAAACAAGCAGAAGAAAACAATTCTCGATCACTATGAGTTCGAGGAAAGTTGGGATAGTTTAACCACGATTAACAGGGCGAGAATTGATATTACGTGTTTGCCAGATGACGAGAACGTCTTGGAATCATTTACTATTATGATGCCAAATAAAGATTGAGAGATCGGCTGTGAAGTTTATAAATCTTGACGAAGCGTGTAAGGAATTCGTAGATTCGTTACACAATGTCGGTATTCAAACAGAAAACGAGGATGGATACCGCCCATTGATAGATATTCTTACAGATCTTGCAAAACTATTCGAGAAGGAGGAACAACCGTGACAAGCGTAGATAATTTCAATAAAGAATACGACACAAGCACGACAAGTAATACGGTGCTTCCGAATACATACAGCACGGGCTGCGGATACCGATTGCCATGCGGGCTCTGTACACTTCTGAATCGTGCCTGTCCAATGCAGAGTCATGGGTATGCAGAGCCAACCTGGAAGTTGCCGGACATCACATGTCAGTCTGGTGCCCCGGAAGCGCATTACACCGAGATAAAAGGATAGTTTTATGACACAAAAACAATCACAATTCGAGCGTTGTTGCCTGAATTGCCGGTACTCACACCAAGAATCCTATGGCCTTTTGTGTTGGGGTGAGAAGGAGGCTCCGCTTGTCCCACCAGACAGCGTATGTGAAAGCTGGAAGCCGATCGAGGATGAAAACGGCTGGCGCGATATCAATTTGATTGGTCTTCCTCCGGTGAATGAGGTCGTGATTATCCGAGATGTATACGGACGTATGTTCTTCGCCGAACATAGGCGCAGTTATGCATTGGGAGATCATTGGATCGTGCCGACGCCGGCAAATACCACACACTATCTGCCAATAGAACGGGCAACGCACTGGAGAGAGAAACCGAAGAAGCCGATCCTGAACATTCAAATTGATATGGAGTTTGAAAATGTCGATCAGTAAGAAGACGCGGCAGCTTGTATATACAAAATACGACGGACGTTGCGCCTACTGTGGGCGGAAGATCGAATACAGAGACATGCAGGTAGACCACTTCTGCCCTCAGAAAATGGAGTGGGCTATTGTGGTTGGCGGCGTTCCTGGTGTGGATAGTATCGACGATATAAATAACTTGATGCCGGCGTGCAGGATGTGTAACCACTACAAACGTGCGCATGATCTCGCGACTCTTCGGCGATACATAGCAGAAATCCCTCGCAAGCTGCGCGATAACTACATCTATAAGATTGGCGTTGCCTATGGGAACGTGATCGAGAACGAAAAGCCAATCAAGTTTTACTTTGAGGAGTTTGAAAATGACACTGATCGAAGCACTGAAATTGATCGAGGCCAAGCGCGATGACTGCTGCGAGACGGCTGAAAACTACGAAAAGATTTTCCATGGGCAGAGGTCCTCATACAGAGCGGATATTGCAGCTTATACAATAGCCGTCATCGCTATAGAGAAGATGATCGAAGAGAACGGAGAGAATTATTGTATTGATTAGTAAGCGGTTTTGTGGTGACTGTCTTGAAATTCTTCCGCAGATTCCTGATAAATCTATCGATATGATCTTTGCAGACTTGCCTTACGGTTCAACTCAAAATGATTGGGATAAGCCGCTTGATCTTGAGAAGCTTTGGAAAGAATATGAGCGAGTCATAAAGGACAATGGTTGTATCGCGCTTTGGGCGCAGGCTCCATTTGACAAGATCCTCGCATGCAGTAATCTGAAGCTGTTTCGCTACGAGTGGATCATAGAAAAGACAAAAGCGACAGGTCACTTGAACGCCAAGAAAATGCCGATGAAAGCGCATGAGAATGTTCTGATCTTCTACAAGCAGCTCCCAACATATAATCCACAAATGACGGATGGCCACGCTCCAGTACATAGTTATACGAAGCACACAACAGACGGGAGTAATTACGGCAAGACGAAGATCGGTATTTCCGGTGGCGGAAGCACGAAGCGGTATCCGAGAGACGTGCTGAAATTCTCATGGGATACACAGAGAAGCAACGGGCATCCAACACAGAAACCGGTTGCTGCCTGCGAGTATTTCATTCGGACATACACGAATCGTAGTGACACAGTTCTTGATAACACCATGGGCTATGGCTCCACAGCGATTGCGGCTTACAACCTCGACCGGAACTTTATAGGGATCGAGCTGAATAAGGAGATATTTGATGCAGCAAGTACCAGAATCACAGAGCATGAACTCCAAAACCTTTCCGAGTAAGTATTCCTATTCGACTCTGGCTCATATGCCGAAAGACAATCTGATCGAGTACATTCGTCTTCTCGAAAAGAATTGCTATTCGGCTGAACAAATGAACGAGCAGCAGGCCAGAAATTGCGAAGAGCTCCTGAAACAGGCAGACGAAAAGATCAAGGAATTGGAAACCTATATTGCACGGCTCGAAGATCCTTGGACAAGCGTCGAAGACGGCCTGCCGATGGACAGCCAGGACGTTCTGATCTACAACAAGCGCGGCATTACAATTGGAGACTGCCAAAAGTACGGAGACCGTGCGCATTGGACTGGCCGGCAGGGAAGAAGCCATAGCCTTTTCACAGTTACGCATTGGGCTCCGTTACCGAAGCCTCCAAAGAAAAAGAACTCTATTTAAACGGGGTGAAAGACATAGGAAAAAAGTTAATTATGTATCCGTTTCGCAATGGAGAACTGATGCCGTATTGCGACGTTCGCGATACGGGAGTTGAGTGGAAAGAAAACTTTGTTTTCCATGACGATCTTCGATACGACGGATATTACAGAGGGTGTTCGGCAGCAGGATTTCAATTCGTCAGCGAGGAAGATGGTAAGAGATACAACATGTTCCTTACGGATTTTGATGATGCCATGAAGACGCGCCGGTTTTTCAAAGATCACCTGATCGGTGAATTCACTTTCGTTAAACGCGGTCAAAACTATGGAATTAGAATCCTTCCGGCTCCGGACGACACCGCAGACAATGAACTGATTTGTGGTTTTTGAACACAATAAAACAACACCGCAAGGTGATTACATAGATATTCTTATATAAAGGAGACTGTATGGACGAAGTAAGAGGAAAAAGTGTATTCGAGACGCTGTACGGCGTTGATGTTTCCGGCAAAGTCAAGCAGAAGAACAAGCTGAATTATCTGTCTTGGGCATCCTCCTGGGCCGAAGTCAAGAAGCTCTACCCGGATGCCGAGAAGAAGACCTACGGTCAGATCATGGACAACTACGGCAACGAACGCTTCTGGCACGATGATGGCGTGAGCGGCTGGGTCGATGTCGGTGTTACAATCAATGGCAAGGAAGAGCGCACGACGCTGGCTATCATGAACATGCGAAATGAGGCGATCCCGGCAGACCAGATCAAGTCTACCGATGCCAACAAGGCGCAGATGCGTTGTCTGGCAAAGGCTTGCGCGATGCACGGACTTGGCTTGTACATCTATGAGGGCGAGGATATTCCTGAGTCCGTCGCCGAAGCGCAGGAGCTGCTGGATGAGGTGGACTCCATCGCAAAGAAGAAAGCTGCCCTGTCCGACAAGGCGAAGAAGGCTGTTGCGGAGCTGTGCCGCGAAGCCGAGAAGAAAGCGTTCCCTGATATCCCGGATGATGAGATCACCGGCAACTATAAGAATATTGATGATGTGGACATTCTGGGTTCCCTGAAGCGGAAGCTCATGTCTGTCAGAAAGTGAGGATGAATTATGGGCCTTAGAGATGGTGCGTATGTGCGGCTGTGGTCCGCGAAGGATAATGGTCATGCCATTACCTGTCAGGCAAGCGTGAGCAAGAAGCAGGACGGAGGCGGTTACAAGACGCTGTTCAGCGGTTTCGTCAGCTTTTTCGGTGACGAGTGCAAGGAAAAGATCCGCTCCCTTGGTCTGCCCGAGACTTCCGATCGCCAGAACCCTGTGAGCAAGACGATCCGTGTCGTTGGTTCCCCTGACATTACTTCCTGGTACAACCGCGAGACCAAAGAAAATCGCCAGACCATCACGGTTTACGACGTGGAGCTGCCTGACGATAACGGGGGCAATCAGAAGCAGAGCAAGCCCTCCGCGAAGACCTATCGCAAAAAGGCGGAACCGAAGCCTGCCGCAGAGGAAGATGATTCAGACGAACTGCCGTTCTAAAGAGGTAGTCCATGCAGAATAAGAATATCGAGCGCTTTGAGTCCCTGCTGCTTTCGTGCAACAGGGACGGCATGGACAAACTCCTGGAGTTTATCCGCAAGTCAGACTTCTATACTGCGCCGGCCAGCACACGATTCCACAACTGCCATGAGGGTGGGCTTCTGGAGCACAGTTTGAATGTGTATGACTGCCTGATGGACAAGCTTGAATGCAATACGTGGTATCGTTTTTGTGAAGACATCCCGAAGGAAAGCCTGACGCTGATCGCTCTTCTCCACGACATCTGCAAAACCTATATGTATGCCGTGGAGTATAAGAACAAAAAGATCTACAGCGAGCATGGCAGCAAGAGCGACAGCCAGGGCAGATACGACTGGGAATCTGTTCCGGGATATACCGTGGATGACAAGATGCCTCTTGGTCATGGCGAGAAAAGTGCATTCCTCGTCGATGAATTTATTGCACTGAAGCCCGTTGAGAGATACGCGATCCGCTGGCATATGGGCTTTACCGAGCCGAAAGAGAATTACAACTATCTCTCCGCAGCGATTCGAAAGTATCCTGTGATCCTCGCTATCCACGAAGCAGATCTGGAAGCGACTTATCTCCTTGAAAAAGAGGAGTGATGCATCTTGGCAAAAAACACTCGAATTTGCCGATATGTATGTTGCCCGATAGAAGGGAAACTGATTAACCTTGAAACCGACGAGTATGAGTCCGAGGAAAAGAAGTTTTACCACAAAGAATGTTTCGAGCGGATGAAAAAGGAGAAAGAGAAACAGACTCTCATCAATGCCGACATCGCCTGTATTCTCGATCTCTGGCAAAAGCATATCAGCAATACCGTCAACTATGGCTATCTTCGCAAGATCCTGAACGAGTATCTGGAGCGCGGCATCTCTTCTGATTATATGGTCTACACGATGCAATATGTCGTTGAGCACAAGCTTCCGCTCCGGTATCCTCCCGGTTTTCGCTATATGCTGGACAGGCAGGAGATCCAGGATGCCTATAAGAAACAGCAGGCGGCAAAGCTTCTGAAGCAGCAGAAAGAATATAAACCGCAGCGCCACAGCGAACCGCCAAAGTTCACCGTTAAGAATAACAGCGGAACCGGGTTCGGAATCATAGCGAACGAATTTAACAAGTAGGGAGGGATCGAATGCAGGATATCGCAGAGCTTTCCGATATTCAGAGCGAGAGCGGTATCATCGGGACACTGATCTACCACCCCGAATTTATCGAGCATACCGACTTCTTACAGCCCAGATATTTTTACAATGTCGAAAACAGCATCATCTATTGGGGAATCCGGGAGCTGACCCGTGAAGGAATTTCCAACATCGATGCCTACAACCTCTCCAATAAGCTCAAGTCCAATGCAGCAGTCCAGAAAAAGCTGGACCAGTATAACCTTCCCAACATTCAGGAATGGATGCAGAGCTACAAGGTGGTTGCCCGCCAGACGCTTGAGGAATACAAAGTCCTTGCCGAAGATGTGACGGCGCTGGCCTTTAAGCGCGAGCTTGCCAACACATTGGATCATTTGAAAAGTGCATGTTTTCAGCGCGATTTGGACTTGAATTGTCTGTCAAACAAGGTTTATGGCTCTCTGGACAGCCTGACAGAGAAGTTCATCACAAGCGAGGAGATCCACACGCTCGGTGAAGAGCTGGACGATATCTGGGCAGAGATTGAAAAACGTCGCTCGGCGGACGGCATATACGGCGTACCGTCGAAATACAATTCTTTCCTTCCGTATTTTACATATGAACCAGGCGAACTGGTTTTGATTCAGGCCAAGTACAAGCAGGGCAAGAGCGCTCTGCTGATGAATGAAGCGGTTCACAAGCTGCAAAACGGTGTCCCGACTTTGGTGGTCGATACCGAGATGTCAACGCGGCAGTATACCGAGCGCCTTCTCGCGCATGTGGCCGGTGTCAGCAACAAGAAGATCAAGAACGGCACCTACAATGAGGAAGAGTGGCAGCGGGTAAAAGAGGCAAGGGAGTGGCTCAAGCGCCAGCAGTTTGTCCACATCTATGATCCGAACATGACCATGGATAAGCTTTACTCGATATGCAAAATGCTCAAACGCAAGATCGGACTTGGCTTTGTTGTCTATGACTATCTGAAGTTCAACGATGGAACCAGTTCTGAAATCTATAACGTCCTCGGCGCCAAGTGCGATTTCCTGAAGAACAAGATCGCAGGCGAGCTTGACCTGCCTGTACTCAGCGCCGCGCAGCTCAATCGTGCCGGTGAGATCGCCGACAGCTTTAAGATCAACATGTATCTGTCTGTCGCCATCAAGTGGGGATATAAGACACAGGAGATGCAGATCCGTGACGGCGTAGAGTGCGGCAATATGTATGCCAAGATCTACATCAACCGCCTGGGAGAACAGATGCAGGAAGATGACCAGGACGCTTACATAGACTTTTTCTTTAACGGCGATACCATGACCGTCGAGGAAGCGGAACAGCACCAGAGAACAGAAGAATTTTGAGGAGGGGAGGCGCGTGATCTGTGTACAAGTATGACGGAGAAATGCTCAAAGAGATCGACGAACGCGCCGACCTGATCGAATACGTCAGCCAGACGATGGAACTGGAGCAGAAAGGGGACAACCTGTGGGCGCATTGCCCGAAGCACGTTGACGAAACGCCATCTCTCAGCTTCAGCATGAAAGATGGGTTTTATCACTGCTTCTCCTGTGGCCGCAGCGGGCGAATGATCTGGTGGCTCTATGATTATGAGGGCCTCAGCTTCGATGATGCTGTTGCCAAGGCAGCTCGTCTGGCCAATATGGACATCACGAAGATGTGCCAGTCTGAAACAGCCATCTATCTCAAAAAACTAAATCAGATGGCCTCAAAAACGCCTGTCAAGGTTCAGCACCCTATTCTGAACGCATCGGAATATGAAAAGTACAAGAAGGAACAGATTCCGGAATGGCTCGACGAAGGCATCGAGCAGAATGTCATGGACCTTTTTGGCGTCCGTGTTGATCCTTGGCAGAACCGCATTGTGTATCCGGTCTATGATGTTGATGGAAATCTGATTAACATCAAAGGCCGGACGCGGTATCCGAACTATAAAGAGCTTCGGCTCTCCAAATATATCAACTACTTTAAAATTGGCTGCATGGATTACTTCCAAGGTCTGAATCTTACCTTGACATATGTCAAGCAACAGAATGAGATCATCATCTTTGAATCCGTCAAGTCCGTCATGAAAGCATACGGTTGGGGTTATCGCTATTGCGCCTCAGCAGAAACCCATTCTCTTTCCGATGAACAGCTTGCTCTGCTGATCCGCCTGAAGGTGAATGTGGTTTTTGCCTGGGACACTGACGTAAGCTACTTCGACAGCGATATCAAAAAGCAGATCAATGCGCTCAAACGCATCACGAATGTCTATGTCATCGACGATCCTGATAAACTGCTCGGAGGCAAAGAATCTAAGAATGCGCCGGTTGATTGCGGCAAAGAAATATGGGAGACCCTGTACGCCAAAAAGAGGAAGGTGGTTTGAATCAGCGAGTATAAAGAAGAAATCGATAAGATGCGCTGGTCGTATTCCAGGCTGAGCTGTTTTAAGAATTGTCCTTATGAATTCTATCTGAACTATATCGTAAACGATCCTGACACATACCCAAACGAAGGAAACTTCTATGCCGAAAACGGCAGCCTTGCCCACGAGGCGCTGGAGAAATATTTCAAAGGCGAACTGACTCTGGATGGAGCATCCGCCTACTATGTCGATCAGTTTGAAAATCAGATCTTCAATACGGTACGCAAGTCCATCATGGACAAAAAGTTTGAAGCCTGCGCGGATTACTTTGCCACTGTGGATTTTGATTGGCTGAATGATTATGAGATTCTCGGTGTGGAAAAGGAATTGCATTTTCAGTTTGCCGGCAAAGAATTCATCGCCTACATAGATCTTTTGATCCGTGACAAGCAAACCGGTGATGTAATTGTCATCGACCATAAATCTGCAGCTTGCCCGATCGGGAAGAGCGGCAAGGTCCTGAAAAACCATGCCGAAACCTTTGAATCACACAAGCGCCAGGGTTATCTGTATGCTCTTGCTGTCAAACAGAACTATGGCATCTTCCCAAAGCTTCTTGTATGGAACCACTTCGCAGACGGTGGTAAGTTCATGGAGATCACATTCAACGAAAGTGAGCTTAATTCCGTTCTGAATTGGGCTGCTGATACGATCCAGAGTATCGAGAAGGAAGAGAACTTCGAACCGAACTTAAACTTCTTTTATTGCACACAGCTTTGCGGATTCCGAAATTCCTGTGAATATGCCGCTGAGGCAGAATGGAAGTGACCATGCGATATAACAACTACCATAAGCATGACCACTACGGGAATCCTTGGATCAGAGATGTTGCCGTAAAACCCGCAGACTATATCTCCAGAGCGACAGAGCTTGGGCATACAACCGTGTTCACCACAAACCATGGCGTAACCGGCAGCATCTTTGACTGGATCACGCAGACGAAGGATACCAACCTCAAAATGATATACGGCACGGAAGCCTATTTCGTGCCGAACCGTTTTGAAAAAGACAGAAGCAATAAGCACCTCATTATCATCGCAAGAAATAACGATGGCGTTATGCAGCTCAACGATATCATGTCTGAGGCGCATGACACAGGCTTTTATTATCGGCCTCGTATTGACCGCGATCTTCTGTTTTCACTCGACCCGAAGAATGTGATTATCACAAGCGCGTGCGTGGCCGGTATCTGGGATGAACCGGAGCTTCTCCTGGAAATGAAACGCCGTTTCGGAGATCATTTCTTTCTTGAACTCCAGCCTCATGACATAGAAATCCAGAAGACAGTAAATCGGCAGATGCTTGCTTTCAGCAAGGAAGCTGGCATACCGATCATCCACGCCAACGACAGCCACTATATTCTGCCGGAGGATGCCGAGTTCCGCAAAGTCTATCTGCGCGGGCACGAGCAGTTCTACGAATCTGAGGATGGCATGATCCTGGACTATCCGGATTCAGATACGATCTTTTTGCGGTATGAAAAGCAGGGGATTCTCACAAGGCAGCAGGTGCAGGAGGCGTTGGAAAACACGCTTGTTTTTGATGAGTGTGAACCGATCACTATCATCAACGACGATATCAAGCTCCCCTCTGTGTCTGATGATCCAAATCAGGACCTGAAAGATATTATCAACGAACGCTGGAAACAGGAAAAGAAAACGATTCCCAAAGAAAAGCACCACGAGTATCTGAAGGCAATCCGCGAGGAAGTCAAGACAGTTGAGGAAACCAACATGGCAAACTACTTCCTCATCGACCATAATGTCGCCAAGCTTGCACAGGAGAAATATGGCGGTCGTCTCACCAACACCGGCAGAGGTTCCGCTCCCAGCTTCTATATCACGAAGATGCTTGGTCTCACGGATATTGACCGAGTTTCCGCGCCAATCACACTTTTCCCATCAAGATTTATGTCTGTGGAACGTATCCTCGGTTCGCGCAGCTTGCCGGATATCGACCTTAACACAGCAGATCGTGTCCCGTTCATCAAGGCCACCGAAGACCTTCTCGGCAAAGAGAACTGTGCGTGGATGCTGGCGTGGAAGCCTCTCCAGGATTCCTCTGCTTTCCGCCTCTATTGCAAAGGGATCGGCCTTCACGTCTCCGAATACGATGATGTTGCCAAGAATCTGGACGCCTACCGTGAAGATAGAAAGTGGAAGGACATTATCGAGAAGAGCAAACGCTTTATCGGCGTAATCGACAGCGTGTCGGAGTCTCCGTGCTCTATGCTCCTGTACTATAAGCCTGTGCGAAAAGAGATTGGTCTCGTCCGCATGACCGGAAGCGGCAAGATCTGCTGTATGCTGGACGGCTTTAACTGCGATAAGTATAAGTATCTCAAGAACGATTATCTGACCGTCACAGTATGGGCCATCATAAAAGACGTTTGCGAAATGGCCGGCATCCAAATCCCTACGATCCGGGAAATGGATGAGCTCTTGGATGAGAAAACCTTTGAGGTTTACGAAAAAGGTCTGACATGCACCATCAACCAGGCTGATAGCGAGTTCGCGACTGCGCTTGCCAAGCGGTATAAACCGCACAGCGTCTCGGAGATGTCCGCCTTTGTCGCCATCATTCGTCCCGGATGCGCAAGCTTGCTCCAGGACTTTGTAGACCGCAAGCCTTATACCACCGGCGTTCCGGAATTGGATGACATCCTGATTGAGGGCAAACACCGCATGATCTATCAGGAGCTTATCATGAAGTATCTGATTTGGCTCGGCATCCCGGAAACCGGCAGCTACGATATCATCAAAAAGATCGCAAAGAAAAAGTTCAAAGAGAAAGAGCTTACCGATCTGAAAAAGAAACTGCTCAAAGGCTGGATCAAGCGCGTCGGCAAAGAAGATGGATTCATCGAAACATGGACGGTTGTCGAGCAGGCGGCGCATTATTCCTTCAATGCCTCCCACTCTCTGTCCTATGCCTATGACAGTCTGTATGGAGCCTACCTCAAGTCTCATTATCCGCTCGAATACTACACCGTTGCTCTGAATTATTATGCTGATGATTCTGACAGAACCATGAAGCTTACGGACGAGCTTTCCTATTTCGGCATCAAGCTGAAGCCTATCAAATTCAGGCACTCCAAAGGCGGCTATGTTTTGTCAAGAGAAGATAACAGCATCTATAAAGGGATCGGCTCCATCAAGCACATGAATGATGATGCGGCAGATGCTCTGTATGAGCTTCGAGACAACCATTATGAATCGTTTGCAGAACTGTTGCGCGACATCAAAGAAAAAACGTCGCTGGATTCCCGCCAGCTCAAGATCCTGATCGAGCTCAATTTCTTCTCGGAGTTTGGTGATGCCAATTACCTTCTTCGTCTGTCAGAAATCTTTGATAGTTTTTCCGACAAGCAGCTCCGCAAAGAAAAGCTGGATGAGCTTGGAGTATCAATCGATGTGGTGCGTCCTCTCTGTGGGCGAGAAACTGAAAAGATGTTCACGCAATTTGATAAAGCAGCCGTCATCAAAGAGATTGGGAAACACATTCCATACACAAAAAGAACACTGCGGCAGGAGTTGGAAGCCCAAGCTGAATACCTTGGATATCTCACCACATCGGGGGAGCAATATCGTGGACTCGGAATGGTTCTTGAAGTTGACACCAAATATTCTCCAAAGCTTAAAGTGTATTCCTTGAAGCAGGGAGAAACCATAGAGTGTAAGATCGACAAGAAATCATTCAACAAGGATAAACTGAAAGTAAAAGACATCATTAAGATCCAGGGGCAGACGCGCAAGCCAAAGGTAAGAAAGAATGAGGCAGGGGAGTGGGAGCCAGTTCCCGGCGTAAATGAAGTCTGGATCACAAAATATCAAAAAGCAGAGAATCTGTGAGGATAATAAGTTGAAAGAAATGAATATCACCCAGGATGAATTTGTAAAGCACATGGAGGCTATTGTAACAGCCATGCGTTTTCAGGAGGATGTAATTGCCCTTACGTCTGCATATAACAAAGCCAGCAGGGATGAATGCGAGATTATGTTTCCCATGCTTCTGGATAACGTCGTTGATCTTCTCTCTTTGGCCACGAGTGATAAGGATGGATGGATCTCTTATTGGCTTTTCGATCTGGATTGCGGGAAAGATTATCATGACGGTTGCATTACAGAAGTAGATGGCACGATCGTCAAACTTGAGACTATACATGACCTCTGGAACCTGTTGCAAAATTCTTAAATGCATAGGTAAAAAGTTCTTGACATATGCGGAATGATTTGATAGAATACTCGCAGGAGGTTGAAGATGACAAAAGAACAGGAAGAAAAACTAGACAATCTTCTCAAAGAAAAACTTGAGGAAATCCGCACAGACAGTCTCCGTACTGGAGCAAGGTTGGTAGCCTCTGTTGTGATCGGAATTGTGAAGGAAGACAAACCGTATAATCAGCGGATCAATGAGATCCTCCGGTTCTGCAATAATATACTTGAGAAAGCGGTGGTTAAATCTGAGAACGGTTGAGAATGAATGCGTAGGCTGCCCGCCGGATCTCGGATGTCTCGGAAGCTCCTGCCCATATAGAAATGTCGAGCATATTGTCTGCGATTTGTGCGGAGAACCTGCTGAGTACGTTGTGGATGACGAGGAGCTGTGCGAAGATTGCGCAAAAGAGCGTATCCTGGAAGTGTTCAATAATTATGATATTTTTGAGCAGGCAGATATGCTCGATGTCAGCCTGCGCAGCATATGATAGGAGGTCGATTGATTGCTTGTGATTCTTGGGGAATCCGGCAGCGGCAAGACAACTCTGATTAAAGCCTTGACCGAAGAGGGTTCCAAATACAAACGCATTGTTACATATACCACCAGGCCGCCACGGTATGGCGAAACCGACGGGATCGATTATCACTTTGTTGAGGAATGGCAGTTTCACCGGCTTGATAAAATCGGCTTTTTTGCCGAGAGCATGAATTATCGCGGCTGGTTCTATGGCATTTCAAAAGAGGACTGCATGGAAGATGGCGCTGCTGCTGTGCTGACGCCCCATGGCCTCCGCACAATGAAAAAGCTCGGCATTCCGACAACCTCTATCTACCTGAATGTAGACAGAAAAACGCGGTTGATGAAAATGCTGGAGCGCGGAGATGATATCGAAGAGGCTTACAGGAGAAACCTTACCGATGTCGGTGAGTTCGACGGTGTGTCTGATGAAGTCGATTTCGTGATCAACAATCCTTGCTTTATGCTAACTCCTGAAAATGTACTGGGCATCGCGAAAGAGATCCTGTTTCCGAAAAAGAAAACGCTGGATGGCCAAACCTGTTTGTTTGAAGGAGAGAAGACTTGAAAGAATACACCATTTATACCTGTGGCAAAATGAACGGGCTTTCTCTTGAAGAGCAGATGTCATGGCGTATTCGACTGGAACGAGCGCTCCTGGATGCCGCTCCAGAAGGAGCCAAGCTTGAGTTCATCCATCCACCATTCTTTTTCAATTATGAGTATGACAGTCATAAAACACAGCGAGAGATCAAACAGTGGGAAATCGGCGTCGTCAAGAATAAAACCGATATCCTCGTTGTTAATCTTGATGGGATCAATGACAGTGTTGGCTCCCATTTTGAAATTGCCGCAGCGGATTCTGTTCAAAACAGGTTCCTGCCAATCATCGGGATTGGCGATCCAAACAGTGTTCACCCGTGGATTCTTGACAGTCTTCTCCGTATAGAAGAAGACTTCAATAGTGCCGCTGATTATATCAGCACTTATTTATTGCTGTAAAAGCAGAAGAATAAAACTAAAAGGAGATTGTATGGCAGAGAACATTGTTCTTTATTCTACCGGATGCCCCAAGTGCAAAGTCCTGAAGATGAAGCTTGCCAAAAAGAATATCGGTTATACCGAGAACACCGATGTAGATGAAATGCAGGCCCTTGGCATGAAGTCCGCGCCGGCCTTGAAGATCGGCGATGAACTTCTTGATTTTGCAAAGTCTGTTGCATGGCTCGAAGAGCAGAAGGGAGAGAATACATGAACATCCAGTTAAAGCTGAACAAGGATTTTGAGCGCTGCCTTGAGGAGCTGAAGAAGAAATACGGTGAAGACTTTGAGTTCCTGAATGGTCTTCACCCGAGCCAGTTGGATTATTCCGAATTCATAGACCATTTTGTAGATGAAAAAACGGTGGCCGACTCCAGCATCGATCCGAATGCGAACGCCAACCACAAGGATATCCGTTCTTTTATGACCGAGAAGGGGAAAAGCTCTGATAAACTCTTCGGTTTGAATAAGATCTTCACGGAGATCAAGAAGATGTGGGGCCTGCGCACGGCCAAACAGTGGCTGGAGGCAGAGTTCAGCAGAGCCTTTTATCTCAATGACTCTACTACCGCAAGCTACTTCCCTTACTGCTGGGCCAATGACTTCACCCGACTTGCTACAGAGGGCCTGTTTTTCCTGAATAGTTACAATAACCAGCCTCCCAAGCATCTTACAACCTACTTCGACGATGTAATTGAGTTTGTGTCCTTCCTCAGCAACCGTCAGTCCGGTGCGGTTGGCATGCCGAACGTCCTGATCTGGGCGTGGTACTTCTGGAAGAAGGATGTCGAGGACGGTTACTATATGAAAGATCCGGACTATTACATGCGCCAGCAGTTCCAGAAGCTGATCTTCCGGCTCAATCAGCCCTTCCTGAGAATTGACCAAAGCGCTTTCACGAACGTTTCTATTTTCGACCGGCCTTATCTGGAGTCTCTCTTCGGCGGCGTTGTCTTCCCGGACGACACTATGGCCATCGATCATATTGATGACCTGATCGAATTCCAGAAGGTCTTCATGGAAGTTGTCAGCGAGACCAGAGAGATCAATATGTTCACCTATCCTGTGCTGACTTACTCTCTCCTCTACAAAGACGGTAAGTTCCAGGATGAAGACTTCGCCCGTTGGTGCTCAAAGCACAACATGAGATGGAGCGATTCCAATTTCTTTGTGTCAGATAACGTCGGCGTTCTTTCCAACTGCTGCCGGCTCCTGAGCGACACCAACAAGCTTGATGCTTTTATCAACTCAATCGGCGGCACCGCTCTCAGCGTCGGTTCCTGCCGCGTCAGCACGATCAACCTGGTTCGTATCGCTTATGAGAGCGAGCGGAATAAGAAGAAGTATCTCAAGCTCCTGCATGATCGCGTCATTCTTGACTGTCGAGCCCTTACTTCTATGAGACACATCCTCCAGCGGAATATCGAGAAGGGGCTTCTGCCGAACTATCAGGACGGGGCCGTGGAACTGGACAAGCAATTCTGCACGATCGGCGCGATCGGCCTTTATGAAGTCATGGATCTTTTTGGCCTGATCGAAACGGATGAGCTTGGCTGCAAGAGCTATTCCGATGAAGCCATAGACTTTGCTACGCAGATTCTTGATGTGATGAACGAGGTCAAAGATTCCTTTGAATGCGACTTCTCTTTCAATATCGAGATGATTCCTGCCGAGAACTGCGCCGGCGTGATCTGTCAGGCGGACAATCTGCTGTATGAACAAAATCGGTATTTTATTTACTCGAACCAGTGGATTCCGCTCATGGAGAAATGCACCATCCAGGAGAAGTGCCGCCTCGGCTCTCTGTTCGACAAGAAGTGCGGCGGCGGTTGCATCGCACACATCAATATCGAAAACCGCTTCCCGAATGAGGAGACTGCTTGGGAGATGCTGAACTATGTCGCATCTCAGGGGGTCATCTACTTCGCCTTCACAACCAAGATCTCTGTCTGCGAGGATAAGCACGCCTTTATTTCCGAACCGTATTGCCCTGTGTGCGGCAAGCCTATTGCCGATACCTATGCCCGCGTCGTCGGATTCTACACACCGACTTCAAGCTACCAGAAGATCCGTAAGAAAGAGTTTGATAAGCGCCGGTGGATGAACGTCCTGAGTAACGACGGGGTAATGCAGTAAAAGGAGGCCAAATGCCAGTAACAACCAATTCGGATTTTGAATCCGACAAAATCACGATCGGATTCCATTACATTGACCCGCTCGGCAATACATACAACAGCGAAAGCACACTCACTGTGTTCTTCGACTGTGGGGAAAACGAACTCAGCGTAATCGGGCGTCAGCTCAACAGCTTCCTGAAACAGTGTGGCTACTATCGCTCCAGAGATACAGTCCTCTTGGATGACCTGACAGAAGAGGAGGCAGACGCGCTTGTCTGCTATCTCAGCGAGCTGCGCCGAAAGGAGACGGCCTGTGAGAATTAAAGGTATTACGGACGAGGACTTTGTAAATTACAAAGTCCCGTCCATGTTCATCAGTACAAACACTTGTAATCTGAAATGCGATATCGAAAATGACAGCCATGATTGCCAGAACAGCAGCCTGTTGAAAAAGCCGTCTATCGATATGGATTTGGACAGTATTATTTCGCGGTATCTGTCGAATCCCATCACGAAAGCAATTGTTTTCGGTGGGCTTGAGCCATTCGACCAGTTTGCCGATGTATATGATCTGGTGTTCATGCTGCGAAACGATAAGCACAACGACGATCCAATCGTCATCTATACAGGTTACAACAAAAATGAAATCGATGGGAAGATTCGTATGCTGGAGCCGCTCGGCAATATCATCGTGAAATTCGGACGATATAAACCGGAGAATCGGCAGCACTTTGATCCGATTCTTGGCGTGAATTTGGCAAGCGACAACCAGTATGCAGAGCAGATTTCATAAGGAGAAGAACAAGAATGATTATTCCGATTAAGTATTTTGATCCAGGCATTGAGCGCATTCAGAAAATCGAGCAGGGTGATTGGATCGACCTTCGAGCGGCGGAGTCTGTGGAAATGAGGCAAGGGGATTTTAAACTGATCCCCCTCGGCATCGCCATGCAGCTCCCTGAAGGGTACGAGGCAAACGTGGTTCCACGCAGCAGTACCTTCAAGAACTTTGGCATCATCCAGACAAACAGCTATGGTGTAATTGACAACTCTTACTGCGGCGATAATGACCAATGGTTCTTCCCGGCGTTCGCTATGCGAGATACGTGCATCAAGAAGAACGACCGCATCTGTCAATTCCGCATCGTCAAAAAGCAGCCTGATTTCGAGCTTGAAGAAGTCGAGCATCTTGACAATCCGGATCGCGGTGGGCATGGCAGCACAGGGGTGAAGTGATGGAAGAAGAAATCATTGAACTTGAAGACGAATTCATCGTACTTGCCATACCGAAAGATACAGTAGAGGTCACAATCAGCGCAAAGGTTTATCACGATGGTGAGCTTCTGGAAGTTCGCAGGACAATGATGCCACATGAAGTGCGAGAAGCGTTTAAAGAGGCGGAGACGGGATATATCCCTTCTGATGCCGTGTTTTCGCTGACACCTCTCGGCGAGAAATATGCGGATGAACTGATTCGCAATCAGAGAAAACTATTTGAGGAGGAATGAGAATTTGATCTATAACGTTCAAGATCGCCCGCGCCTAAGTAAGACGCTGTTGTTTGGTCTGCAGCTCATGCTTTCTGTTTTTGTCGCGTCAACACTGATCGCGCAGATTTGCGGAGTGTCAGTCAGTGGCGCTTTGTTTGGTGCCGGCCTTGCGACCCTAACCTATCTCGCCACAACAAAATGGCAGTCTCCTATGTTTGTCTCAAATAGCGGTGCCTTTGTTGCCCCTGTCCTGATCGCACTGACAGCAGGTGGTTATCCCGCTGTCGCTGTTGGCGGTTTGACTACGTGTCTGGTGTATTGCACATTTGGATATGTTTTCTCAAAAGTCCAGGTTGAGAGGATCTATAAGGTCTTTCCGAAAGCGCTGATTGGTGCCGTTACCATGGTGATCGGCATCACTCTCATGGGTTTCATCGGTACATATGTTCAGGTTGGAGGAGAAACAAGTATATGGGGAATCCTGATTGCATTGTTCACCGCAATCGTTATAGCGGTTACAAGCCAGTATGCGAAAGGGATGATGAAGATCCTTCCATTCTTGATAGGCACGCTTGCCGGCTATGCATGCTCGCTTATCTTGTCTATCGCTGGGATCATCCAGATCGTAGACTTCAGTGTGTTTCAGAATCTGAGCCTCCTGTCGATGCCTGATCTTGCTTTCACGCACTGGGGAACGGGCTTTGGATTTAATGTTGCATCCATTGTAATCATTTATATAGCATTTACAGTCAGCGCAATGATGGAATGCCTCAGCGACCATGCCGCTCTCGGTGGAATTATCGGCCAGGATTTGTATAAAAAGCCCGGACTCAGCAGGATTTTTGCCGGTGAGGGGCTTGCGAATCTGGTTGGATCTGTGTTTGGAGGGCTTGGCATCTGCTCCTATGGCGAAGGTGTTGCTTGTGTCGGTTATTCCAGAGTTGCCTCGACGATCGTGACAGCGACCGCCGCATTGATGTTAATGCTACTGTCGTTCATCACGCCAGTGCAGGCGTTCATCGCGTCGATCCCGAGCTGTGTGTTTGGCGGTGCCGCCATCGTTCTTTATGGCTTTATTGCTTGCTCCGGTGTCAAGATGCTCCAGCAGGTTGATTTGAATAACCAGAAGAACCTTATCATGGTTTCAAGTGTATTGTCTCTTGGCATCAGCGGACTGGCCGTTGGTGGTACAACCTTTGCTCTGAGCGGCACGGCGCTCGCGCTTGTGTTTGGTGTGGTTCTGAATCTTATTCTGAAGGAGAAAAAGAATGACGAAGTTTAATGCATACCTCGCTGGCCCGATTTTCACATATGGCGACCTGCTCCGCAATACGGAGTGGGCTGCCAAACTCCGTAAAGCGTTTCCAGAAATGAACCTATACAGTCCAGTCGAAAACACTGATATCAATGGAGTTGAAGGCAAGAAGAAGTTTGCTGGTTCAAAAGAAGTTGCGGAGGCAGATAATGCACGACTCGACAAAACTGATGTTCTGATTGCCTGCATAGATGGAGATGTTATACCGTGCGGAACAGCATCGGAAATTGGCAAGATGCATGAAAAGATTGCTCGCGGTGATAAAAAATACATCGTTGGCATCTGCACTGACAATCGCCAGTGTTATCTGACCCACAGTGAAGCGAAGGACAAAGGTGGAGCGTCTTCTCTTGGGGAACAGCAGTATTCCTATCAAAATATCTATGTGACTGGGCTGATCAAAGAATACGGAATGCTTGTTAGCAACATCGACGATGCAATTTATGCCATTGCATATTGGAGGCAGACGCACGGTGCATAAATACATAAGCCTGGATTATTTACTCAGCAAAGCAGACACATTCCCATTTTCCTATAGAACCGTTTACTCACATATCCTTGAAGCGGCTCCGTGTGTAGAGATCGATAATAAACCATCTTATCTTGTCAGAACGAGCTTGTACGACCAAGAGGAAATCCACAGAAATTGCACCGTTCAGATATGGAGCAATTCTGTAACAGGAGAATCATCAATCGGTTGGTGGGAAAACCCTGCTGAACCCGAAGATGAATGCGAGCTCTACAACGAGCCGGAGGACTAAATGGTATATCTCACAGGCGATACCCACGCCAACTTCAGTCGTTTCACAACAAAGAATTTCCCGGAAATCAAAGAAATGACCAAGGATGACATTGTTATCATCCTTGGTGATTTCGGCGGCATATGGGACTACAAGCAGAGCAGCGCACGAGAACTCGGCAACCTCCGATTCATCGAAGAAAAGCCGTGCACTTTCTGTTTCGTTGACGGCAATCACGAGAACTACGACCGTCTGAATGGCGACGAATTTCCGGTCGTTGATTTCCATGGAGGCAAGGCGCACCAGATCCGCAGCAACATCTTTCACCTGATGCGCGGCTATATCTTCGACTTCGAAGGCAAGTCGTTCTTTGTCATGGGCGGCGCAAGTTCTCACGACATCCAAGACGGCATCCTCGACCCGGAGAAATACTCTGACCCGGATCTCTTTGAACGCACCTATCGCAGCTGGTATAACCAAGGTCGTATGTTCCGCGTGAACCATGTGTCCTGGTGGGAGCGTGAGATCCCAAGTGAGGAAGAGCTGGAACGAGGTAAAGATACGCTGCGAAACGCCGGATATAAAGTTGACTATGTTCTAACGCATTGTCTGCCGCAAACAGTGTGCGGGGCTCTAGGCTACTACGGTTCAGATCACTTGACACAATACTTTGATGAACTGCTGGAAGAAGGGCTTGAGTTCAAAGAGTGGCACTGCGGCCATTACCATCGGATTTATAATGCACTTGGTAAGTATCACATCCACTATGAAGATATCCAGCGGCTGTTATGAAAGGATTCTTTTATCATGAATACTGATGTAGAGCAGTGCTTCGTCCGCGAGTGGGAACATGTTCCTGGTAACGGGTTCAATCATGGATGGAGATGCCCAATTTGCATGAAGACCGTCTGGCTTGATCTTGGTATTTCACCGGATGACTGTGACATGCACTACTGCACATGCTGCGGCGAGCCGCTTATGGAACACGGTGGCACGTTCATAGGATGGAAGCCTGAATTAGAACCTGAATCGCAAAAATAAAAGTGCCCATGAATTGGGCACTTTTGAAGGTCAAAATTGATGATAAAATACTGGTTTTATTTGATGGAGGATAAATGAGCGATAAAAACTTTTCTCTCGCAGACGAGAACGAAAAACTGACGGCTCAAATTGAAGATTTAGAATGTCAACTTACGGCCAAGACAGAAGAAATGTACAGATTAATTCAGAAAGCCGAAAAGATTGAAACACAAAATAGTGAGCTGCAAGGCAAGGTCAAATTCCTGGAAGGCCAGATTGAAGCATACCAGTATTGCATGAATTGCCGGCGTTAAAAGAAGTGTTTTATTTCCAAGGAGGATATTTGGTGATTAATGAATAAGCTTAGTTTATTTATAAAGGAGCGCGGAAAAGGTAAAACTACCGCGTTAGTATATACAAGCGGCGTAACCGGTTTCCCAATCGTAGTGCCAACCGATAAGATGGCAGAATATACAGAGTTGATGTCGAGGAAGCTTGGCGTAGAAATACCTCATGTACTCACCGTAGATGAATTAAAAAACATAAAATCATGCGGTGTCTTTATCCCAAGTGTCCTTGTGGACAATGCAGAGTTTATCATTGGAGATGCACTGGATTGCTATCTTGGTGTTCATGTTGCTGGCGCAACGCTTTCCGATGAGAGAAAACCATGTTTCTAAGTGCCCAATTCATGGGCGCTTGTATCTGAATAAAAACAGCGTTTTATTATAGGTGATCTAATGCCAGAAGTGAGAATTGAATCAGAGGAAAGGCTGTTGACACCCAAAGATCTGCAGTATATATTTGGGATAGGGAAGAACCGCGCATATGAGCTAATGAACTCCAGCGGATTCCCGACTCTTAAAATCAACAACCGCATGTATGTGAGCAAAACTGCGCTCAACAGATGGATTGATACATATACCGGCAGGCAGTATCTTGTCTAACACAAAAATCAAGATTGGTACATAATTGGTACATTTTTGGGAACGGCACCTAAAAAGTACAGTGTTTAAGCCAAAAAATGAGTATTGCATAGCGGTCTCCAAAACCGTAGGCCGAGGGTTCGAAGCCTTCTTCCCCTGCCAGAAATCGTCTTGAAATGTTTCATTTCAAGGCGATTTTTGTTATATCTAAGAAAGTTTCGACTTCAAAAGTGACGAGCATATTTTCTTGACCCCTATCTGACCCCTATTGACGTTATTTATGGCTTTGAATAGTTCAAAAATAGATGACAAAAAGTCAAATAGGGACACTTTTAAGCGTTTTTCATTCTCGAAATACTCGCAATATATTCCTCCATTCTTTCTGCGCTGGCACGCTGCATCCTGTCTGATACGTGCCCATACACATCCAGCGTGAAGGCTGCCGAGGCATGTCCGAGATTCGTCTGCACCGTTTTGACGTCGTCCCCGTTCTGGAGTGACAGCACGGCGTAGGTA
>ODAJ014764423.1_pt1 | contig 44764 bp, 32 predicted proteins | sample 1539241 | NCBI WGS metagenome assembly ODAJ01 (sample SAMN02144231, study PRJEB22623) | gut metagenome | biome: sheep rumen | host: Ovis aries | place: New Zealand
TTAACATAGAAAAAAGAGGATGAAGGAACTATTCCAACATCCTCTTTGATTCATTTTTATCGGAACCAATGTTAACTTAATGACATTGGGGTTTTATCCCGGAGGCGTTTCTTATGCCTCATGATACATTGTCTTTTCAGCTGTTATAAACCTTGGTCATTTTAGCGTAGTTGTTTACGAAGGCTGCCAGCATCGCACGTGTGCAGGTGGCATTCGGCTGGAATGTTCCCTGGCCGTAGCCGGCAGTGATCTTGTTCTCCAGAGCCCAGTTTACGGACTCTGCAAACCACTCATCACCCTTAATATCCGAGAATCTTGCCATGCCGTGCACGGTGACATCCTGCATGTCGATATTCTTTGCATAACTCCTTAAGAATGTTACCATCATCGCGCGGGTCACTGTCGCGTTCGGCTTGAAGGTTCCGTTGCCGTAACCGGATGTGATTCCGTTTTCCGCCGCCCAGATAACAGCCTTTGCAAACCAGTCGTCATCCTTGACATCCGTAAAGCTGGAAGTTCCTTCGACGTCCGGGCTGCCTGCCAGGCGATACAGGAACGTCACTGCCTCTGCGCGTGTCGAAGCCAGGTTCGGCTGGAAGAGCGGCTGACCGTCAGCGTTTGTTCCGCGGCCGGAGGTAAGGCCGGCTTTGGTCATCTCGTAGACCGAATCATGATACCATGCATCTTCGGGAACGTCCGCATAAGTGATATCCTTGGGGATCTCGATCTCGCGGGAAGCGGTTCCCTCATCTCCGGTGTGGAGATCGGCCATGATAGCTTTCGGGTCGAGGTTTGCATTTTCAAGAGCTGCCTTCGCCGCATCGGACTGCTTGAGGTATGTGCCGAGGCAGAGCCTGCCGTCCTCAAGGCGGGTCACAGCGTCTGCGCCCTGGGTGACATCCACGAACCAGGAGTCGTCGACCGCAAGGCCTTCTGTATTCCTGGTTACGCCATCGACGCGAAGGAAAGTGTCCGCCTTATAGACCTTGGAAAGATCCTGGGTACCAAGGAGCTTCATCTGGTCGTTCTCGCCGTTGTTATTACAATAGGAAACAAGACCGGTCGCGGAGAAATCGGTGTTCTTCGCATTGTTTGTGTAGAAGGCTGTGTTGTAGGAGCCGTTGTTGAAGCTCGTGCAGCGGATGACATTGATGTCCGGGCAGCTGTTGCAGTCGATACCCTTGGCCTTGTTTAAGAACGCGACCGAGTTGATGATCGTGTGCTTGCCGGAGAGGCTCTCGCCGCCCATCTTGAAGCCGTTGCCGTTGCCCATCGACTGGCCGTCAGCCGTGAGGCCGTTGCCGTAAGCGATGGAGTTCTTGATGGTTACCATACCGATCGTGCCGGTCTCAACCTTCGCGAAGAGGTCCCAGCCGTCGTCGGCGTTGTTGTAGGCAAGGCAGCCGTCGAATACGATGTTGTCGCCGCAGGTGAGCTTCGCTGCGAAGCCGTCCGCATCCTCAAAGCCCGCATCCGCGTTTGCATAGGATGTGCAGTTGAGGATGAGGTCGTCGTGCGGCCATTCCTCACGCGTGTCGGAGGATAAGTAGCGGCTGACCTGGATGCCGGTGTTGCCGTTTCTGTAAGCGACGATATCGTCAAATGTCGAGTAAGCGCCGGAGACCTGCAGGCCCTTGACACCGTTCTTCGTGTTGGTGACGTCGAAGCCCTGGCAGTACCAGTAATCGCCGGCGAAAATGAAGCCGGAGCCGACTCCGCCGAAGTCGAAGACCGGGCGCTCGTCCATATCCGGATCCGCGCACATCGTTATCATCTTGTCAGCCGTGCCGCTGATGCCGCGCTGGACCGTGACGCCGCTCGTCAGATTGTAGGTGCCGCCTGCGCAGACGATGGTCTGGCCCGCACGGACAACCTTCACTGCCGTGAAGATGTCGATCGGGGACTCCTTGGTGCCCGCACCGTCCGGTGTTCCGTCCGGGGCGACGTAGAGCTGGCCGTCCTCCTCACCGAGGTTCTCAAAGGTTACCGTGTGGGAGAGCTCAGCCGGATCATAGGAGGAAAGCGCGGAGCCTTCGCCCTCGGGCTGATAGCCCTCAGCCGGTGTCATCGTGACGATAAACTTGTTTTCGCCTTCCGCCAGAGTGACCGGGATCGTGAGTTTTTCATTTGCCGTGACTGCGAGGCCGTCGGCGACCACATCGCCGGCTTCATTTTTCACGGAGACCGCGCCATCTGCGTTTGCCGTAAAGACGAGATCGTAATCCGCCTTGTTGGCCGCCGTCGCGGAGACAACCTTGTAGTTCGGTGTCACATAGGTGACCGGCTTCTCCTCCGCCGGGGCATCATCTGCCGGATCGATCAGAGTCAGGCTGATGTCGCTGTAGGTGGCCCTGAAGGCTCTCGAAGCGAAGAAGCCCGCGTAGACATACTCGTCGTCGATCTTCTCCAATGCCTTCGGGTCATAATACTTCTCGGTCCTGACGTTCCCGTCCGCATCCTCATAGCTCACGAAGTAGCCGGTGTTGTTCTTCTGAATCTTGAGCTTGAAGACGGTGAGAGTATTGTCGAGAGTTCCCGGAACAGCTGCGGTTGCGTTGCCGAGCACGTTGTAGGTGCCTGCCGGCATGCCGGCCGCCGAAGTCTCGAGTGTCCTCGTCGTCGACTTGAAGTAGTTATTAACCGCATCCGTACTGTTGTCACCTTCAAATTCCGCCAGATTCTCGGCCGTGACACCGGTCTTCTCCGTGACGCCGAGGCCGTTCTTCATCGAAATCTTCTTGGCCGCCGCATCGTCGGTGACGTTTCCGTCCGCATCCGCGTAGTACTCGACCTTGGTGCCGATCGCCATGTAGACGTTGTTCCAGAATCCCCGGTTCTCGCCGTCCTTGCCGACGCGGTCCGCCGCCATGAGGCCGAAGCCTTCCTGGCCGTTCGTGAAGGTCCACTCATCGATCGTGGCCGTCGCGGAGAGCGTGAAGTTCTTGTCTGCCGGGATCTTTGCATAGTAGAAGGAGAGGCCGTCGGTCGAATTCGGAACAATTTTACCGCTGTTGCCGATATTGTAGACCGTGACGGAGCCGTCGTCATTCTTCGTGTAGCCGCTCTTTGCGCGGTTGGTCGTCGCATTGGAGCCGAAGTTTGCGTATGCCCACTCCTGCTCCGCATCTGCAGTTACCTCTGCGGTGATGGTCGTCTCCTCGGATCTCTCGTCGCCGCGGAGTGCGGTGACGCCGAGCGTAACCTCGGAGCCGGCTGTGAGCCCTTCAACCGTGTAGGAGTACTCTTCCGCATTCGGATCCTCCGGCTCAAAGATCGCGATCTCCTCGCCGTCCTTCGTGATCGAATACCTCTCGGCCTCCGGTACCGGATAGAAGTTCAGGGCAAGCTTGCCGGAACCCTGGTTCACGGTGTTCTTGATCTGCGGGGCTTCAAGCGGAAGCGTGAAGTTCACGGGCGCCGAATCGGCTCCGTACTTATCCTCCTCGTCCGCGCGCACCGCCTTGATCGTTAAATAGTAGGTTCCGGATGCATCCGGTGTGAAGGTGGCGGTTCCGCCCTCGCCTTCCGCGCCGATCGTCCTGGAATCGATCTCATCGCCGGTCTCCGCATTGTGCAGCGCGATGACGACCTGGTCTGCACCGTCGTAGCCGATCGGCATGGAGTAGTTGGCGATGATGTCTCCGCCGTTCACACCCGTGGAGGTGAAGGCCGGGTCAGCGACAGATGCCCAGTCCGCTCTCGGCGGGCGGGTGCCGCCCGTGGTCTCGGTGATCTCGATTGTGAAGACACGGGCGCCGCGGCTTCTCGCGGAATCCTCCGGGGAGATAACCTTGTAGGTGCCTGCCGGGAGAGCCGAATAGGTGAGCTCCGTCTTCGAAGTTCCGGCGACATAGGTGAGCCCCTGCGTATTGGCAACCGCATTGCCGCTGCCGTCCACGAGACCGACCGCAGACTCGTTGGAACCGCCGGTCGAGCTCATAACGACCTTGACGTCCGCCGTGCCGGTGATTTCAAATGTGAAGCCGCTGGAGCCGGCTTTGCCGACCTCAACTGCTTTCATGCTGCCATCGTTATTCGTGCGCTTCTTGACCTTCCCGAATGTCTTGATGAAGTTGTCGAAAAGCGTGCCTTCATCAATTTCTTCATTGTCTTTCTCTGCTGTCAGCGTGCTGTAATCGAACGTGTAGACCGTCGTCACCGCCTCGAGTGCGTCGACTGTGACCGAGTAGATACGGTAACCGCGGGATCTCTCCGGATTCTCCGGGGAGATGAGCTTGTACGTGCCCGCCGGAAGTTCCGTGTAGGTGAGGGTCGTCTTGGCGGTTCCCGCAAGAACCGTGACTCCCTCGTTGTTGGCGACCACATTGCCGCCCTCGTCCGTGAGCGCGTACTCCGACTCGTTGGAGCCGCCGGTCGAGCTGGCTACGACCGTGACATCCGCCGATGTGCCGCTCACGGTGAACTGGATGCCGCTCGATCCGGCCTTGCCGACCTCCACCGAGGTGACGCCCTTTCCGTCAGCCCAGCGTTTTGTCATGACGCCGAACGTCTTAAAGTAGTCCGCAAATGACGTGCCTTCCGGAATTTCTTCCTTGTCTTTTGTCGCGGAAAGCTCCGTCGCATCGAACTTGTAGATCGTCCCTCCCGCCGCGTAGGTGACCGTCGGCAGCGCCGCGATCGCCGAAGCGGTCATGAGGATCACGGTCATGAGAGCCGCGATGCATCTATTTAATGCTTTCATACTCATACCTCCTTCATAAGATTATAAAAAGCTGATTATATTATACCATAATGTAAATTATCTTTTACAGAAAATTTGTCGGAAAAGGGCCTTATTCACGTTTTTTTTGCGTTCAACGCTCCGAATGCGTACAAGATATGGTATAGTAAACAAGGATTTTAATTTTTCAAACAAAGGAGGTTTCTGAAAATGAAAAACGACCGCTGGGTATTTCACAAGGATATAGTTCCCGAAGATCAGGGAAACGGCGTCGTCCGCCGCGTACTCGCCTACTCCGACGACGTGATGGTTGTTGAGAATGTGTTTGAGAAGGGTGCGGTCGGTGCGCTCCACAGCCACCCCCACACGCAGATCACCTATGTGAAGAGCGGAAAGTTCGCGTTCACGATCGGAGATGAGCAGCACGTTGTCACCGAGGGCGACACCCTGCTCAAGACCGACGGAGTCATCCACGGGTGCACCTGCCTCGAGGCCGGGGTTCTCCTCGATATCTTCAGCCCGTACCGCCAGGATTTTGTAAAGGATTGAACACGAAAAAGCCGGGGAAAACTCCCCGGCTTTTTGCTGCCATATTATATCGCTCTCATCGTAAACGTAAGCTCAAGCGGTTTTGAATTGTCAATCATAAACTCCGGATGCGTGAGCGCGCCCCAGGTGTCGTCCCCGCCGACCCCCATCTGGGCCAGCCCGACCCGCACGTAGGTGTGAAGGTACGGCGGCAGCTCATTCGGATGTCTCGCGCAGTCGATCTCGTGCGGCGAGTTGGGCAGCACCGAGACCGAGAGCTCATGACCCTCGAACCTGAGGCCGTGCCCGTTCCTGTCCGTCACCTCCATCCAGCGGACGCCCGTGTGGTTGCCGCTCTCCTGGGGTACCAGGTAGCCTGCTACATTTTCCTCCACCGTGCGCTCATAGACGCCGAGCTTCGTGTGGTTCCTGTCCGCGTAGGTCTCCTCCGGACCGAGCCCGTACCAGCGCATCCGGTCAAGGTCCGCATCCAGCGTAAAGAGCACCGAGAACTCTGGCAGCTCCCCGACATCCGCGGAGGCGTCCATCCTGAGCGTCACATCCGCGCTCCCGTCCGGGTGCACCAGGAAGGAGAGCGTGCAGGTCTTCGCCGGACGGACCGGCAGTTCAAGGAGGTAGCTCACAAGGACGCCGTCCTCTCGCTCCTCGACCGTATAGTCATGAGCGCCTCTGCCGTGGTTCGTCTTCTGCGTCGAATACATGGAAGCGATCTTCCACTGGCCGGCGCGGAACGGCAGGAGGTTCGCGGCATCATTTTCCGTGATCGGCCGCCAGAAATTCGGTCTCGGCCGTCCCTTGATAAGCTCCCGCCCCGCAAAGCGCAGCGATACGAGCCCTGCCCCGAGATTCGAGAAGAGATAATCCCAGCCTTCCCCGCGCACGCCTGTATTGTGCCAGCCCTTCACATAGCGGAAGGTCTTTTTTTCGTGCTTCGCCGGCACATAGCTTCCGAGCACCAGCTGCCCGAACGCGATCTCGTGGCCGGCCGGCGCCCAGCTCGTGTCCTCGCGGAGCACCAGGGAGGCCGTCACCGTGTATTCACCCTCCGTCTTCGGGACCCTGACGGAGCACGGGAAGCTCTTCTCCTTAAGCGGAGGAACCGCCAGCTGCGTCTTGAACGAGGAAATAAGCTCTCCCTCTCTCTCCACCCTCACAAGGCAGTCAAACGCGCCCGTATCGGTAAAGAGCATCCTGTTCTTCAGGGTGATCACAAGCTTGCCCGCATCCCTGCCGGAAATGCAGACCTTCACCGGTGCATAGCAGTACTTCACTTCCTGCATCTTGGGCGAGGGCTCGCGGTCAACACCGCAGGCGATGCCGTTCCCGGAGAAGCTGTTGTCGTTCGGCCGGTCGTCGAAGTCGCCGCCGTAGCCGAGGTATTCATTTCCAAAACGGTCCTTCGTGACCAGCGCCTGATCAATGTAGTCCCAGATGAAGCCGCCCTGGTAGAGGCGCTCCTCCTCCGTGAGGTCCGCATACTTGATGAGCGCACCGTTCGAGTTGCCCATCGCATGCGCATATTCGCAGGAAATGTAGGGCTTCTCACGGTTCTCCTTCAAAAATGCGCGGATCTCCTCCACCGGAATGTACATCGTCGTGTAGACGTCCGTCGCCTCCTGGTAGCGCTTGTCGTCGTGGCAGCAGCCCTCGTAGTGGACAAGGCGGGTCTGATCCCAGCTGTGAAGCGCGTCGTGCATCAGCTTGAAGTTATAGCCGCTCATGGATTCATTTCCGAGAGACCACAGAAGGATCGACGGGTGATTCTTGTCGCGCTCATACATCGAGCGGGCACGGTCCAGCACCATCTCCCGGTACTCCGGCCGGTCGCCCGGAATCGTCGCGGAGAGCGGATTGATCCCGCGCGCGATCGAATCCCACATGCCGTGGGTCTCAAGGTTGGTCTCGTCGATCACATAGAGGCCGTAGTAATCGCACAGGCGGTAGAGCTCGGTCCTGTTCGGGTAGTGGCAGGTCCGGACCGCATTGATATTGTTCCGCTTCATCGTGACAAGGTCCTTCACGATGTCCGAGACCTCGATGCAGCGGCCGCTCTTAGCCGAGAACTCGTGCCGGTTCACACCGTTGAAGACGATCCTCTCCCCGTTCAGGCACATGACGCCGTCCTTCATCTCGAAGCGGCGGAAGCCGATCTTCTCGGAAATGAACTCCTGCATCTTCCCCTTAACATCCCTGACTTCCATCTCCAGGGTGTAAAGCTTCGGGTTCTCCGCGCTCCACTTCTCCGGAGCCGTGACCGGGAAGGTGATCCCGACGGACTCCTTAAGCGGTGCCTCGGAGCTCGATACGACCTTGTCGCCGTCAAGAAGTCTCAGCCGGACAGTGCCCTCCGCCGTAGCGGTGAGGGAGATGTCCACCAGCGCATCGCGGTAATCATCGTCAAGGAGCGTCAGAACCTTCATATCCCGCACATGCACGTCCGGATATGTGAAGAGCTCCACATCCCGGAAAATGCCCGAGAAGCGGAAGAAGTCCTGGTCCTCGCACCAGGAACCCGCGGTGAAGCGGAAGACCTGCACGGCGAGGCGGTTTTCATTTTCATAATCGACGTAAGGCGTCAGGTCAAACTCGGACGGCGTGAAGCTGTCCTCCGCGTAGCCGACATAGTGCCCGTTGAGCCAGAGCGCAAACCCGCTCTCGACTCCCTTGAAGGAAATAAAAACCTTCCTCCCCTGCATCATCTCAGGCACATAAAAGAAATGCACGTAGCTCGCAGTCGGATTGTATTCCGTCGGGATCTCCCCGGGCATGATCGCCTCGTGGCCGTCCCAGGGATACTGGGTGTTGACGTAGGCCGGCGTGCCGTAGCCCTGCAGTTCAAGGTGGCCCGGAACACGGATATCGTCCCAGCCGGTGACATCATAGTCCGTCCGATAAAAATCCTTCGGCGCCCCGGCGATGTTGGATGTCCACATGAGCTTCCAGATACCGTTCAGCGAAACCTTAAAGTCGGAAATACCCTTCCCGGCAGCCTCCGGGCAGCTGTAATACTCATGGTCGGAATGCGCCGCGAGGCGGTTTTCCATGAATTTCTCAGGATCGGCGATGATAGAATAGTTAAATTCTGCCATTTTTATCTAATTACCCCCATAATAAGAGCGGGCAGCCCAATACGCCGTCCGCTCTCAAATTGTAACGCAATCTTATTTGACCGCACCCGTGATGCCTTCGGTGAACTGCTTCTGCAGGACGAAGAAGACGATCATCGTCGGGATCGAGCAGAAGAGAACGCCCAGCATCAGGACGCCGTAGTCGATCGTGTAGCCCGAAGCCAGGTTCGCGATCAGCATCGGCATGGTCTGTGCCTTGTTGTCCGTCATGACGACCTTCGGCCAGAGGTAGGAGTTCCAGGCGTTCATGAAAGTGATAACGCCGGCTGCGGCGTAGGTGGCTTTCATGACCGGCATGTACATCTGGAAATAGATCTGTACCTCGGAGAGACCGTCGATACGGGCAGCTTCCATGATATCGATCGGGAAGTTTCTCGAATTCTGGCGGAACATCATGATGAGGAACGGTGTCGAGATAGCCGGCAGCATGAAGCCCCAGACCGTGTTCAGGAGTTTCATACCGGACATCATCTTGAACAGCGGGATCATGGTCGCAACGCCCGGGATCATCATCGCGAGCAGCAGGAAGGAGAACAGAAGGTCCTTCTTCTTGTCGTGGTAGAGCTCGAAGCCGAAGCCGGCCAGCGAGCAGACAAAGATTGCGGCAATCGTCTGGACGCCCGCATAGAGGAAGGAGTTTCTGAGTGCTCTCGCAACATCCTGCAGCTCAAGCAGTCTCTTCATGTTCTCCATAAGGTAGGTTCCGAACATGATCTTGCCGCGCGCAACATCAACGCTCGGGTTGGTCGCCGCCGAAATCATCCAGTAAAGCGGGAATACGGAAATGAAAGACACGATGATCAGGAAAATGTAAGAAGGAATGAGTCTTCTCTGGATCATTGACTTGTTCTTATATTTCTTCTCAGTCACGTGTATCACCTACTTTCAGGTTAATGAAGGCAAGGATGCCGACAAGGATAAAGACGAAGAACGACATGGCGGAGGCGTAGCCGAAGTTCGCGACGCCGGTTCCGAAGGAACTGTTGTAAATGTAGTGCGACATCGTGATGGTCGAGTTCGCCGGGCCGCCGGCGGTCAGGTTGACCGACTCGTCGAAGAGCTGCAGCGTGCCGTTGATGGACATGATGAAGGTCATGATGATCGTCGGGCGGAGCAGCGGCACGGTGATGTGCCAGAAAGTCTTCCAGCCGTTCGCACCGTCGATCTTGGCTGCCTCGTAGACCGAGTACTCAATACCCTGCAGGCCGGCCAGATAGAAGACCATGTTGTAGCCGGTCCAGCGCCAGATCAGGGCGATGATGATGACGGCCTTGGCGGTCGCCGGTGTGCCGAGGAAGTTGATATTCTGACTCGTGATGTGGAGAGCCTGAAGCACCGTATTGATGAGGCCCTGGGTCGCGAAGAGCGACTTGAAGATCAGCGAGTAGGAAACCAGGGAAGTCGCGCACGGCAGGAAAACCATGGTGCGGAAAAGACCCCTGAATTTGATGTCCTTGTTATTGAGGATCTGCGCGAGCAGGATCGCGAGGATCAGCATGATCGGGACCTCGACGATCAGGTACAGGAATGTGTTCCAGACGGATGTCATGAACAGCTTATCCTTGAACATACGCGCATAATTGTAGAAAATCGGCTCTGCCCATTTCATGTTGGCCGACGATCCGGTCTTGAAGGAGGTGATAAACGCCTGCACGATCGGATAGAAGCTCATGATCAGGATGAGAATAGTCGCAGGGAGGAGGAAGAGCCAGCCCGCTCTCTGCTGTTTGGCGGTAACACTCTTGGCCTTTTTCACGGTCATTTCCCCTTTCTAAAGAGGAGAGCGGGGAATCGGCTGCCCGACGCCCCGCTTCCTTAATGGTTACTTAAGCAGTTGCATTATAAATTTCGACTTAGGAATTACAGACCCATCTCAAATCTGAGCTGATCTTCAGCGTTCTTAAGCTCGGCATCCGCGTCAGCACCGTTCACAGCATTGATGATGGCTGCGCCGACATAGTTGCGGCATGCATAGTGGTAATCGCTCTGCTCAACGACCGGGACGCTTCCGCCCATCTCAACGATCTTGGTGTAGATCGGCTGCTCATTGAAGAATGCAACGCCCTTCTGGTAAACATCGGACTTGCCTGCGGAGATGCAGCAGGTGATGACGCCGCCGTCTGTAAGAGCTGCATCATAGGTAGCTGTGGAGCCGCCGAATGTCTTTGCGAGGAAGTCCTTCGCAAGGTCGACGTTCTTGCAGTTGCTGGTGATGTAGAGGGAGGAGCCGCCGTTTGCAGCATATCCGCCGCCGCCCTTGATGGTCGGGATGTTGGTGATCTCCCACTTACCGGAGTTCTCAGCGACCTGCTGGATGGTCGGGATGATCCAGTTGCCGTTCATGACGCCCGCGACCATGTCGCCCTGGATCGTGTTGTTGGTGTAGTCTGTCCAGTCATTTGCAAGATACAGAACGTTGTTCTTGGCCATCTCAATGATGATCTTGTAGATCTCGACATAGGTCTCGTTCTCAGTGATGAACGGCTCGCCGTCCTTGAACTGGGAAACGCCCTCAGCCTGGAGCATCATGTACGGAAGGTCGTTGCCGGAGCCGTCCATGGAGAGAAGGTACTTGCCGGTCTTTTCGTAGACTGCCTTGCCGACTTCGATGAACTTCTCCCATGTGCAGTCGGTCATATCGTCGATCGTGTAGCCTGCCTGCTCGAGGAGGTCGACGCGATATGCGAAGATTGCGGTGCCGTTGTCGACCGGAACACCGAAGTGCTTGCCGTCGATCACGCTGTAGGAAAGTTTCTCCTCACCGAAATCCGTCCAGTCGATGTCAGCATCGTTGACGTCAACCCATGCGCCCGGATAATCCGCAACGTATCTCTGGATGTAGTGATCCTGGAAAAGGACGATGTCCGGAAGCTGGCTGTAGTCGCCCGAAGAGCCTGCAAGAGTGATCGCCTGCTCAACGTCGGAGGAGCCGGACTGCTCCTGGATGACAAGCTGGAAGTCCGGGTTGACGTTTGCCTTGTAGTCAGCCTCGGCAGCCTTCAGTGCCGGAATGTTGAAGTTTGCGTCCCAGGCAGCAACCGTGAGGGTGTTTTCGCCGCCTGCAGCCGGAGCAGCCGTGCTCTCAGCCTTGGTGGATTCCGCAGCAGCTGTGCTCTCGGTCTTGGTGGACTCTGCCGCCGGAGCTGCGGAAGAAGAAGATCCGCCGCCGCAGGCTGCCAGCATGGAAACTGCCAGTGTGCCGGCCATTAACATGGATAAAGCTTTCTTTTTCATTTGTTGCCTCCTTTTTAATTTGAGAGAATCCGCAAAATGAGAACCGCGACATATAAGCGATTTGCTTATTTCAGGGATTTCTCTTTTTTATTTTCTTGGCTATTATAACCTAAATCGGAGTGCAATGCCACTCATATTCAACCCTAGAATGTGCAAATTCGACTATTCACTTGTCGAAAACGTTTTCGCCCTTGAGTAAAAACAGTTCCGGTGTATCTTTCTGTTCACCGGGCGCCTCCCAGCCCTTCTTGATATTCACATGGTAATCGGACAGGTCCACGCCTTCGTTTTTGTGTTCTTTCTTCCACTGGGAGGGGGTTTTTCCGGTCACCTTCATGAAATTCCGGTTGAACGTGGACGGTGTATCATAGCCGACCGCAAAACAGATCTCCTTCACCGACTGCTCGGTGCCAGAGAGCAGGCTGCAGGCCTTCTCGATCCGGACAATGTTGATGTAGTCCATCGGGGTCATGCCGACGCTCTCCTCGAAGATCCGCCTGAAATGGCTCTCAGACAGACCGCAGACGAGCGCCATTTTGCTCACCTTGATCTCCTCGGTGTAGTGAAAATGCACATAATCGATCGCGCTCTGGATATAGCGGCTGACCCGTCCCGCCCTCTCCGAGTACTGCCGTTCCTCGTCGAGCCGCAGGAGCTCGATCACGAGGGCGGAGAGATACGCCTGGATGCTCGCCTTGTAGAGACGCTCCTTGGCGCGGCTCTCCCGGATCAGGTTTAAGACGATGTTGGCCATGACCGGATGATTCTTCCGGCTCTTCATCGTCCCCCGGCGGCTGATGATACGGATGATCTCCTCCTTGGACATATCGTCCAGCCGGGCTGCATCTCTTATAAAGCCCTCAAGGTCGATAAAGAGCCACTCCCATTTGCAGATATTGCCCGGTTCGCTGATTGTCGTGTGGGTGATATTGGCCGGAACGAACGTATAACAGTTGTCGCCGTAGAAATAGCTCCGGTCATCGATCAGAGCCTCGCCCTTTCCGTGGTAACAGTAGCCGATCTCATAGACATTGTGAAAATGAAGCTGCCGCCCCATCCCCTTCGCATACTCCTGTTCCCAGCCTTTGCCCAGCTTGGAGACCAGATATTCGCCTTTCGGTATGCTGTAATAGCGGAGTTCGATCTTGTCGTCCTGCATGATTCATCCTTTCGTCTGGAGGAAATAGCAAAAAACCCTGCCACATAGTGTGACAGGGTTTCATTTTCAAATTGCGATACCGCTTCTATCAGTCAAGAACGGAAGCGACACGGCCCGAACCGACAGTACGGCCGCCTTCACGGATAGCGAAGGTAAGACCCTGCTCCATAGCGATCGGGTGGATGAGCTCGATGGTCATCTCGACGTTGTCGCCCGGCATGCACATCTCGGTGCCTTCCGGAAGGGAGATAACGCCCGTGACGTCAGTTGTTCTGAAATAGAACTGCGGACGATAGTTGTTGAAGAACGGGGTATGACGGCCGCCTTCATCTTTGGTCAGAACGTAAACCTGAGCGGTGAACTTTCTGTGGCAGTGAACCGTGCCCGGCTTAGCAACAACCTGGCCGCGCTCGATGCCGGTACGCTCGATACCACGAAGGAGGACACCGATGTTGTCGCCGGCCTCAGCGTAGTCAAGGAGCTTGTGGAACATCTCGATACCGGTAGCGACGGAGGTTCTCTTATCCTCACGAACGCCAAGGATCTCGACCGGATCATTGAGCTTCAGAGTACCACGCTCAACACGGCCTGTAGCAACAGTACCACGACCGGAGATCGTGAAGACATCCTCGACCGGCATCAGGAACGGCTTATCCGTGTCACGAACCGGATCCGGGATCCACTCGTCAACAGCATCCATGAGCTCCATGATTTTGTCAGCCCACGGTGTTGTGCTGGTGGTGTCCTCAAGAGCCTTAAGAGCAGAACCGCGGATGATCGGTGTGTCATCGCCCGGGAACTCGTACTCGTTCAGGAGGTCACGGATCTCCATGTCGACGAGGTCAAGGAGCTCTTCGTCGTCAACCATGTCAACCTTGTTCATGAAAACAACGATCGACGGAACACCAACCTGGCGGGCAAGAAGGATGTGCTCCTTCGTCTGAGCCATAACGCCGTCGGTGGAAGCAACAACGAGGATAGCACCGTCCATCTGAGCAGCGCCGGTGATCATGTTCTTGACATAGTCAGCATGGCCCGGGCAGTCAACGTGTGCGTAATGTCTCTTCTCGGTCTCATACTCAACGTGAGCGGTCTGGATGGTGATACCACGCTCTCTCTCTTCCGGAGCCTTGTCGATGTTAGCGAAATCGACGAACTGGTTGCCAGCGCACGGAACTCTGTGAGCCAGAGTCTGTGTGATCGCAGCGGTAAGGGTGGTCTTGCCGTGGTCGACGTGGCCGATGGTACCAATGTTAACATGCGGTTTGGTTCTCTCAAACTTCTGCTTTGCCATTTTAAAAAATTCCTCCTTAATGACGCGCTTTAAGCGCACACTGTGTTCATATAGAGCTAGATTTGAATATATCAGAAAACTTACTTCTTTGCAAGTGGTAATTTTACCACTTGCAAATGAATCTGATGTTTAAACGCCTCAATCCTTCACATTCAGGATCTTGGCTGCGACATTCTTCGGAACCGGATCATACCGCTCGAAGAACATCGAATAGTTGCCGCGGCCCTGTGTCTTGGAACGAAGGTCGGTAGCATAGCCGAACATCGAGGAAAGCGGCACATAACCTGTGACCTGCTTGCCGTTGCCGACATCTTCCATGCCCTCGATGCGTCCGCGGCGGGAGTTGATATCGCCGATGACATCGCCCATGTACTCTTCCGGCATCGTGACCTCGACCTTCATGATCGGCTCGAGGAGGATCGGATCTGCCTTCTTCATGGCTTCCTTGAAGCACATGGAGCCGGCGACATGGAATGCCATTTCCGAGGAGTCAACTTCGTGGTAGGAACCGTCGTAGCAGTTTGCGCTGATGCCGACGACCGGGAATCCGCCGAGCGTGCCGGCCTTCATTGCATCCTGAATACCTGCATCGACAGCCGGGATGTATTCCTTCGGGATCGCACCGCCGACGACCGTGCTCTCGAAGTGGTAAAGGTTCTCGCCGTTCGGGTCCATCGGAGTGAAGATGCACTTGCAGTGACCGTACTGGCCGTGGCCGCCGGACTGCTTTGCATACTTGAACTCCTGCTGAACTTCCTTACCGAAAGTCTCCTTGTAGGAAACCTGCGGTGCGCCGACGTTCGCCTCAACGTGGAACTCACGGAGAAGTCTGTCAACGATGATCTCCAGATGCAGCTCGCCCATGCCGGCGATGATGGTCTGGCCGGTCTCCGGGTCTGTGTGCTGCTTGAAGGTCGGATCTTCCTCAGCCAGCTTTGCAAGCGCGTTGCCGAGCTTGTCCTGGCCTGCCTTGGTCTTGGGCTCGATCGCCAGCTCGATAACCGGCTCCGGGAACTCCATGGACTCAAGGATGATCGGATGCTGCTCGTCGCAGAGCGTGTCGCCTGTCGTGGTCTGCTTGAGGCCGATCGCCGCAGCGATGTCGCCGGAGTAAACCTTGTCAAGCTCCATTCTCTTGTTCGCATGCATCTGCAGGATACGCGCTACGCGCTCCTTCTTGCCCTTGCTCGAGTTAAGAGCATAGGAACCGGAATTGAGTGTTCCGGAATATACGCGGAAATAAGCCAGTTTGCCGACGAACGGGTCCGTCATGATCTTGAATGCCAGCGCGGAGAACGGCTCCTCATCGGAGGCGTCGCGGTGGTCTTCATTTCCGTCAAGGTCGGTACCCTGAATAGCCGGGATGTCAAGCGGGCTCGGCATGTACTCGATGACCGCATCGAGCATCTTCTGAACGCCTTTGTTTCTGTAGGCGCTGCCGCAGCAGACCGGGATTGCCGTGCCTTCGCAGCATCCCTTGCGGAGCGCTGCCTTGAGCTCTTCGACGCTCGGCTCCTCGCCTTCAAGATACATCATCATGAGATCCTCATCGAGGTCGCAGATCTGCTCAACGAGCTTGTCATGCCACTCCTGAGCCTCGTCCTGCATATCCTCCGGGATATCCACGATCTTGACGTTCTTGCCTTCTTTGTCCTCATAGTAGTAAGCCTGCATGTCAAAGAGGTCGATAAGGCCGACGAAATCGCTCTCCTTACCGATCGGGATCTGCAGGCAGATCGGGTTCTTGCCGAGACGAGTCCTGATCTGGTCAACCGAGCCGAAGAAGTTTGCTCCGATGACGTCCATCTTGTTGATGAAAGCCATACGCGGAACGTTGTACTTGTCAGCCTGACGCCAGACATTTTCAGACTGCGGCTCGACGCCGCCCTTCGCATCAAAAACGCCTACCGCACCGTCGAGAACGCGGAGAGATCTCTCAACCTCGACCGTGAAGTCAACGTGACCCGGGGTGTCGATGATGTTGATGCGATGCTCAAGGGCACCCGGCTTCGGCTGGCCGTTTTCCTCCAGTGTCCAGTGGCAGGTGGTTGCTGCAGACGTAATCGTGATGCCGCGCTCCTGTTCCTGCTCCATCCAGTCCATGGTCGCAGTCCCCTCATGGGTATCACCGATCTTATAGTTAACGCCGGTATAATAAAGGATACGCTCCGTCAGTGTCGTCTTTCCGGCATCGATATGGGCCATAATACCGATGTTTCTGGTTCTCTCAAGAGGATATTCTCTTCCAGTATCCGCCATGTGTTATCCTTTCTGCAAATTAGAATCTGTAATGGCTGAACGCCTTATTCGCATCAGCCATGCGGTGCATCTCTTCTTTACGCTTTACAGAAGCACCGGTGTTGTTGATAGCATCCAGAATTTCGTTTGCGAGGCGATCTTCCATCGTCTTCTCGGAACGCTTTCTGGAGAAAGCGGTCAGCCAGCGGAGAGCCAGAGCCTGGCGTCTCTCCGGACGAACTTCGATCGGAACCTGATAGGTTGCACCGCCGACACGTCTTGCCTTGACTTCGAGGACCGGCATGATGTTGTTCATGGCTTCCTCAAATGCTTCTACTGCCGGTTTCCCGGACTTGGATTCAACCTTCGCGAATGCGTGATAGACGATTTTCTGCGCAACGCCCTTCTTGCCGTCAAGCATGATCTGGTTGACCAGCTTGGTAACAAGCACGCTGTTGTACATCGGATCCGCCAAGGTCTCACGTTTTGTGGTATGTCCCTTACGTGGCACGTTACTTCCCTCCTAAATCATATGATTTCATCACAGGTACTCACATTTCTTTCTTATGTGTTCGCGCGGACGTTGGTTTATCTTGATCCACAGCCGTAAGGATCGGAAATAAGAATGCCGCACTACTCGAATTGTATGTGGTTCGGATGATTGCTGAAAATTAAACTGCTTTACTTCTTCGGTCTCTTTGCACCGTACTTGGAACGGGCCTGGCGGCGGTTTGCAACGCCTGCGGTATCAAGAGTGCCGCGGATGATGTGGTATCTGGTACCCGGAAGGTCCTTGACACGGCCGCCGCGGATCATGACAACGCTGTGCTCCTGCAGGTTGTGGCCTTCACCCGGGATGTAGGATGTGACCTCAACGCCGTTGGAAAGACGTACTCTCGCGATCTTACGAAGAGCGGAATTCGGCTTCTTCGGTGTAGCCGTCTTCACTGCTGTGCAGACGCCGCGCTTCTGCGGAGAGAATGTCTTAACGCTCTTCTTCTTAAGAGAGTTGAAGGATCTGAGCAGAGCCGGAGCCTTCGGCTTCTTCGCGGAAGTCTCTCTTCCTTTTCTGACTAACTGGTTAAATGTAGGCATTCCTTTTTGATTTCCTCCTTTGTAAAGTCCGGTGCAGTCATGCTGCCCGGCGGTTCGGCTGTAAAATGCTTTATTTTGGCGCACAGTAATACCCTGATTCTGCGCACGCCTTGACATTATATACTCTTCGCGTCTGTTCGTCAAGAACTTTTTTGCTGCCATTGAAAAACCGGGCGGACACTTCTGTCCGCCCGGTGCTTCATCATATTATATGGAAGAAATTCACTCTTCCCCGGAGGTCTCCTCCTCGTCGAACACATCCTCAGCGGAGTCTGTATCCTCGACGAGATCCTCGTCTGCGATGTCCTCGGCTCCCTCTGCGGTATCCTCGGCATCTTCCTCGGCTTCGTCCTTAGCGGTCTCCGCCTTCTTTCTGGCTTCTTCCTCAGCCTTTTCCTTCTCGAGCGCTGCCTTCTCCTCGATTCTGGCATCCGTGTCAAGCTTCACGTCGCGGTAGCGGCGAAGGCCTGTACCGGCCGGGATCAGCTGACCGATGATGACATTTTCCTTAAGGCCGATCAGCGGATCGATGCGGCCCTTGATGGCTGCATCCGTGAGGACCTTGGTCGTCTCCTGGAAGGAGGCTGCCGACAGGAAGGAATCTGTCGCAAGAGCTGCCTTGGTGATACCGAGAACGATGCGGACACCCTCTGCGGGTTCCTTGCCCTCGGCGACAAGCTTCTCGTTCATATCCTCGAACTCGAGGAAATCCGCATAAGAGCCCGGCAGGAAATCGGTGTCACCCTGCTTCTCGATGCGGACTTTCTTCAGCATCTGACGCACGATGACTTCGATATGCTTGTCGTTGATCTCAACGCCCTGCAGACGGTAGACTCGCTGCACCTCACGGAGCAGGTAGTCCTGGACGGCACGGATACCGCGGATCTTCATGATGTCATGCGGGTTGACGGAACCTTCGGTGATCTCGGCGCCTGCCTCGATGACCTGGCCGTCCGTGACCTTCAGTCTCGATCCGTAGGGGATGAGATAGGTCTTCTGGCGCTCCTTGGCTCCCTCTTCCATCTCGAGGTTGGTGACAACGACTTCGCGTTTCTTCTTCTGGTCGAGCACCTGGATCACACCCGGGATCTCCGAGATGATCGCAAGACCCTTCGGCTTGCGGGCTTCGAAAAGCTCCTCGACACGGGGAAGACCCTGTGTGATGTCGCCGCCGGCAACACCGCCGGTATGGAAGGTTCTCATGGTCAGCTGCGTACCGGGCTCACCGATGGACTGGGCCGCGATGATACCGACGGATTCGCCGACCTGAACCGCCTCACCGGAAGCCATGTTGGCGCCGTAGCACTTGACGCAGATACCGTCCTTGGAGCGGCAGGTGAGGATCGTGCGGATCTTGACCTTGTCGATCGGGGTTCCGTCCTCGTTGACGCCGTACTTCATGACGCGCTCCGCGCGGGAAGGCGTGATCATATGGTTGGCCTTGACCAGGACGTTGCCGTCCTTGTCATAGATATTCATGGCTGCGAAACGGCCGGTGATTCTTTCCTGAAGGGATTCGATCTCCTCCTTGCCGTCTGCAAACTGCTTGACCCACATGCCCGGGATCTCATCGCGGTCGATGGAGCAGTCCATCTCGCGGATGATCAGCTCCTGGGAGACGTCAACAAGACGTCTGGTCAGGTAACCGGAGTCAGCGGTACGAAGCGCCGTATCGGACAGACCCTTGCGGGCGCCGTGAGCGGACATGAAATACTCCAGAACGTCAAGACCTTCACGGAAGTTGGACTTGATCGGGAGCTCGATCGTATGACCGGTCGTATCCGCCATCAGGCCTCGCATGCCGGCGAGCTGCTTGATCTGCTTGTCGGAACCACGGGCACCGGAGTCAGCCATCATGAAGATGTTGTTGTATTTGTCAAGACCGTCGAGAAGCTTCTTGGTCAGGACCGCGTCCATGTCCTTCCACGTCTCAACGACTTCCTTGTAGCGCTCTTCGTCCGTGATGATACCGCGGCGATAGTTTCTCGTGATCTTATCGACCGTCTCCTGGGCCTCCTCGATCAGCTTCGGCTTTTCGGGCGGAACCGTCATATCGGAAATGGAAACCGTCATCGCCGACAGCGTGGAATACTTATAGCCCATCGCCTTGACCTTGTCGAGCACCTCGGCCGTGACGGTCGCGCCGTGCAGATTGATGACCTTTGTCAGGATCTGCTTGAGCTGCTTCTTGCCGGTCAGGAAATCGACTTCGAGCTTCAGTTCATTTTCCGGGTCTTCGCGGTCGACAAATCCGAGGTCCTGCGGGATCACTTCGTTGAACAGGAAGCGGCCCAGCGTGCTCGTGATGTTGCCGGTTACGGTCGTTCCGTCCGCCCTTGTCTTGGTGCGGCGGACCGTGATCCTGGACTGGAGCGTGATGTATTTGTTCTCATAGGCGAGGATCGCCTCGTTAAGGCTTGCAAAGCACATGCCCTCACCCTTGGAGCCCGGACGATCCTGCGTCAGGTAGTAGATACCGAGGACCATGTCCTGGGACGGAACGGCAACCGGGCCGCCGTCCGACGGCTTTAAGAGGTTGTTCGGAGAGAGCATGAGGAAGCGGCACTCGGCCTGGGCTTCAACCGTCAGCGGAAGGTGGACAGCCATCTGGTCGCCGTCGAAGTCCGCGTTGAAAGCGGTGCAGACGAGCGGATGCAGCTTGATGGCCTTGCCTTCGACAAGGATCGGCTCGAACGCCTGGATGCCGAGACGGTGCAGCGTAGGCGCACGGTTCAGCATGACCGGATGCTCTGTGATGACATCCTCGAGGACGTCCCAGACTTCCGTCTCCAGTCTCTCGACCATCTTCTTGGCGCTCTTGATGTTGTGCGCGGTGCCGCGGCTCACCAGCTCCTTCATGACGAAGGGCTTGAAGAGCTCGATGGCCATCTCCTTCGGGAGACCGCACTGGTAAATCTTGAGCTCCGGACCGACGACGATAACCGAACGGCCGGAATAGTCGACACGCTTGCCGAGCAGGTTCTGGCGGAAACGGCCGGACTTACCTTTCAGCATGTCGGAGAGGGACTTCAGGGCGCGGTTGCCCGGACCCGTGACCGGACGGCCGCGGCGGCCGTTGTCGATCAGGGCGTCGACGGCTTCCTGAAGCATGCGTTTTTCATTTCTCACGATGATCTCCGGAGCGCCCAGCTCAAGAAGTCTCTTTAAGCGGTTGTTCCGGTTGATGATCCTTCTGTAGAGATCGTTGAGGTCGGAGGTCGCGAAACGGCCGCCGTCCAGCTGGACCATCGGGCGGAGATCCGGCGGAATAACCGGGATCACGTCCATGATCATCCACTCAGGCCTGTTGCCCGAGCCGCGGAAGGACTCGACAGCCTCGAGGCGCTTGATGATGCGGGCGCGCTTCTGGCCGGAGGATTCCTTCAGCTCTTTCTTTAAGGTGACGGATTCCTCCTCGAGATCGATCTCGGAGAGGAGCTCCTGCACAGCCTCCGCGCCCATACCGACGCGGAAGTTGTAGCCGTACGTATCTCTCGCCTCCTGATATTCTCTCTCGGAGAGTACCTGCTTCTTCACGATGGCAGGCGCTGCGTCAGCCGGGTCAAGAACGATGTAGTTTGCAAAATAAAGGACTTTCTCCAGTGTTCTCGGGGAAATGTCAAGGAGCAGGCCCATGCGGGACGGAACACCCTTGAAATACCAGATATGAGAGACCGGAGCGGCCAGCTCGATGTGGCCCATGCGCTCGCGGCGGACGGAGGATTTTGTGACCTCAACACCGCAGCGGTCGCAGACAACGCCCTTGTAACGGATCTTCTTATATTTTCCGCAGTGGCACTCCCAGTCCTTGGACGGTCCGAAAATGCGCTCGCAGAACAGCCCGTCTTTCTCAGGCTTCAGCGTGCGGTAGTTGATGGTCTCCGGCTTCTTGACTTCGCCGTGAGACCACTCACGGATCCTGTCGGGAGAAGCAAGGCCGATACGGATCGCGTCAAATGTTACCGGTTTGTACTCTTCCTGCTTCGTAATAAATTCTGCCATATATGCCCTCCATGTACAACAGCATTAATCGAAATCGTCATCCGAACCCATGCCAAGGAAACTGTCGTCGTCATAGTCGTCGTCAAGGCCGTCGTACGGGTTGATCAGCTCGTCATCCGTATCCTCGTCGTCGACAAGCTCCTCAGTCTCCTCATTGAAGTGCTGCTCCGTGAAGCCGTGACGCGCAAACTCCGCACGCTCCTCATTGCGGTCTCTTCTCGAGTCGCCCTCGATGATCTTGTTGATATTGGTTTCGCCGTAATCGATCGTCTCGCGGAGCGTGACTTCGTTGCGGTTCTCGTCCAGGACGCGGACATCGAGGCCGAGGGACTGGAGCTCCTTAAGGAGAACCTTGAAGGATTCCGGAATACCCGGGCTCGGGATGTTGTCGCCCTTGATGATCGCCTCGTAGGTCTTGACACGGCCGACGACATCGTCGGACTTCATGGTCAGGATCTCCTGCAGCGTGTAGGACGCGCCGTAAGCCTCGAGGGCCCAGACTTCCATCTCACCGAAACGCTGGCCGCCGAACTGAGCCTTGCCGCCCAGCGGCTGCTGCGTGACCAGGGAGTACGGACCGGTCGAACGGGCGTGGATCTTGTCGTCGACCAGGTGATGCAGCTTCAGGTAATGCATGTGGCCGATCGTGACCCGGGAATCAAAATATTCACCGGTACGGCCGTCTCTGAGCTGTACCTTGCCGTCTCTCGAGATCGGAACGCCTTTCCAGAGTTCTCTGTGCTCCAGATGGTCGCCGAGATATTTCATGACATCCGGATCGGTCGTATCCTCGTACTTCGCCTTGAAGTCCTCCCAGCTCGAATTGACGTAATCGTTCGCCATCTCAAGCGTATCCTGGATATCTTTTTCGTTTGCGCCGTCGAAGACCGGTGTGGAGATGTTGAAGCCCAGAGCCTTCGCCGCAAGCGAAAGGTGGATCTCCAGGACCTGTCCGATATTCATACGGGACGGAACGCCCAGCGGGTTCAAGACGATGTCGAGCGGACGGCCGTTCGGCAGGAACGGCATATCCTCGACCGGAAGCACGCGGGAGACGACACCCTTGTTGCCGTGACGGCCGGCCATCTTGTCGCCGACGGAGATCTTTCTCTTCTGGGCGATGTAGATGCGGACGCTCTGGTTGACACCCGGAGGCAGCTCGTCGCCCTCTGTTCTCGTGAACACCTTCGCATCCACGACGATACCGTACTCGCCGTGCGGTACCTTAAGGGAGGTATCTCTCACCTCGCGCTCCTTCTCACCGAAGATCGCACGGAGGAGTCTCTCCTCTGCGGTGAGCTCCGTCTCGCCCTTGGGCGTGACCTTGCCGACCAGGATATCCCCGGCACGGACTTCCGCGCCGATGCGGATGATGCCGCGCTCATCGAGGTCCTTAAGAGCCTCATCGCCGACACCCGGAACATCGCGGGTGATCTCTTCCGGTCCGAGCTTGGTGTCGCGGGACTCCGCCTCATACTCCTCGATGTGGATGGAGGTGTAGACATCGTCCTGAACCAGTCTCTCGGAGAGAAGGACCGCGTCCTCGTAGTTGTAGCCTTCCCAGGTCATGAAGCCGATCAGCGGGTTCTTGCCGAGTGCAAGCTCGCCGCCGGATGTGGACGGACCGTCCGCAATGACCTGGCCTTCCACTACGCGCTCGCCCTTGTTGACCGTCGGCTTCTGGTTGTAGCAGTTGCTCTGGTTGGAGCGCGTGAACTTTGTCAGATGATAATTGTCGCGCGTGCCGTCGTCAGCCGTGACCGTGATGTCGGTCGAGCTTGCGAAGGTAACCGTGCCGGCTCTCTTTGCAAGTACGCAGAGACCGGAGTCGACAGCCGCCTTCTCCTCCATACCGGTTCCGACAACGGGAGCCTCCGTCACGAGAAGCGGAACTGCCTGCCTCTGCATGTTGGAGCCCATCAGCGCGCGGTTCGCGTCGTCGTTCTGCAGGAACGGGACAAGCGATGTAGCGACGGAGAAGACCATCTTCGGGGAGACGTCCATGTAATCGTACATCGTGCGGTCGTAAGCCTGCGTCGCCTCGCGGAAACGACCGGAGACGTTCTTGTGGATGAAGTGGCCTTCCTCGTCGAGCGGCTCGTTCGCCTGCGCGACATGGTAATTGTCTTCCTCATCCGCCGTCATGTAGACGACTTCGTTGGTGACACGCGGATTCTTCGGATCGGTTTTGTCGATCTTGCGGTAAGGCGCCTCGACAAAGCCGTACTCATTGATTCTCGCATAGCAGGCCAGTGAGTTGATAAGACCGATGTTCGGACCTTCAGGGGTCTCGATCGGGCACATACGGCCGTAGTGCGAGTAGTGAACATCTCGGACCTCGAATCCGGCGCGGTCTCTGGACAGACCGCCCGGGCCCAGAGCGGAGAGACGTCTCTTGTGCGTCAGCTCGGACAGCGGGTTGTTCTGGTCCATGAACTGGGACAGCTGGGAGGATCCGAAGAACTCCTTGACCGCCGCCGTGACCGGCTTGATGTTGATCAGGGACTGCGGCGTAACGGAATCCGCATCCTGGGTCGTCATGCGCTCGCGCACAACTCTCTCAAGACGGGCAAGACCGATGCGGTACTGGTTCTGCAGGAGCTCGCCGACCGCGCGGATACGGCGGTTGCCCAGATGGTCGATATCGTCGTCGTTGCCGATGCCGTACTCGAGATGCATGTTGTAGTTGATGGACGCGAAGATGTCCTCTTTCGTGATGTGCTTCGGAATGAGCTCATGCGCTCTTCTCCGAATCATCGTCTTCAGCTCCTGCTCGTCCTTGGCCTCGTCAAGGATCTCCCTGAGGACCGGATAGTAGACCAGCTCGGTGATGCCGAAGAGTTTCTTCTCATCCGGGGTGAGGGTTACCCAGTGGTCGATGTTGACCATCATCGAGGAGAGGACCTTCACTTTTCTGTCAAGTCCCTCGATGGAAATGAAAACATACGGAACCGCCGCATCCTGGATCTTGTCGGCAAGCTCGCGGGTGACCTTTGTGCCTGCCTCGGCAAGGATCTCGCCGGTGCCCGCATCGATGACATCCTCCGCGAGGATGTGATCCCGGATCCGGTTTCTCAGCATGAGCTTCTTGTTGAATTTGTAGCGGCCGACCTTTGCGAGGTCATATCTTCTCGGATCAAAGAACATGCCGTAGATAAGGCTCTCCGCCGAATCCACTGCAAGCGGCTCGCCCGGGCGGATCTTCTTGTACAGTTCAAGAAGACCGTCCTGATAGGAGTTGGCCGTATCCTTCGTGAAGGAGGCCAGCAGCTTCGGCTCCTCGCCGAACATCTCGATGATCTCCTCGTTCGTGCCGATGCCCATCGCGCGGATCAGCTGTGTGACCGGCACTTTTCTCGTGCGGTCCACACGTACATAGAAAATGTCGTTGGAGTCGGTCTCATACTCGAGCCAGGCGCCGCGGTTCGGGATGACCGTGCAGGAATACAGCTTCTTGCCGAGCTTGTCGTGGGCGATTCCGTAGTAGATGCCCGGTGAGCGGACCAGCTGGCTGACGATAACACGCTCGGCACCGTTGATGATGAACGTGCCGGTAGCTGTCATCAGAGGCAGGTCGCCCATGAAGATCTCGTGTTCCTTGATCTCGCCGTTCTCCTTGTTGAGGAGTCTGACGGTAACCTTAAGAGGAGCCGCAAAGTTCGCATCGCGCTCCTTGCACTCCTCGATCGGGTATTTCACTTCATCCCTGCAAAGTTCGTAGTCCACGAATTCCAGACTGAGCTTATCGCTGAAATCCTCAATGGGAGAGATGTCATCGAATATCTCACGAAGCCCTTTTTCCACAAACCATTCATAAGATGCTTTCTGCACCTCGATGAGGTTCGGCATTTCAAGAACTTCCTGACGCCTCTGGTAGCTCATTCGAATCGATCTGCCGGACTTTATAGGACGAATTCTGTTTTTCTCCATTCGACATTCCACCCCGTTATCTTTCATAATATATAAGTCCCATGTAAAACGCCTGAAAGCAGGTTCTTTAACATAGTCCTCCACAATAGTGCATTTTTTAGGCTATCATATTTTTTTCAAGATGTCAAACACATTTTTTATTAATTTTCCGTAAAAATGAGCGGGCACCGAAACGATGCCCGCCCTTCATTTTAAAAATGAATACCTTACGATTCCCCGATGGCCGACGCCGACAAGATGTCCCTCGTCCGTGATGATCATCCCGTTGATATAGTCGCCCGCATCCGCGCCGTAGCTCTCCGACCAGACGCAGTTGTTTCCGGCATCATATTTAATAAGAAGAAAATCATGCGCTCCCGCATTTCCGAACGTGTATCCCCGCTCTTTCTGGAAGCCCTCGATCAGCTCGCTGTCAGCTGAGCCGTAGGCAAAATATCCTCCGTCGGATGTCGCGGTGATCCCCGTAAAATCCACCGTCCTGTCGATCGTTCCGACGACCTCGCCGTTCAGGAACGATCCGTCCGCTCCGTAGCGCACGATCACGCTGTCCTGGGTGCCGATCGCGTCGAGAGCCTCCTCCGTCAGATAATCGTATCCTTTTGAGTAGCCGACAACCGCATAGCTTCCGTCCGTCAGGGTGTCGACATCCGTAAAGCAGCTGGTGTGATTCTCGGAAAGATCCGTCGGATCCTCCGTTCTGTCCGTACCGACGATTCTGCTCCAGACCGTCTCTCCGCTCATGCCGTCAAGCTTGACGATCTGGGAGGGATAAAGGCTCCTTCCGATCTGAATGTCGCCCACCGCGATGACATCTCCGTTCTGATCGACGCACCCGCCGAAAAAGCGGGACCGCTTGAGATCCGTGAGGCCGGCGGATCCGCCGACGTTGTTTGCCACGGCCCAGTTGACCTCCCCTTCCGAATCGTAGGCGATCGCCAGGCCGCAGGTCGTTCCCGTACTGTTTTCCCAGTCGCCGGCGTCCGAACTAGCGCTGTAGCCCAGGACCACGAACTCATTGTCCTCCATCACGCACACCGCCTGGAGATAATCGCCTTTGCTGCCGGCAGAGCGGACAATGCCATCGCCCCCGCAGCCGCATACGCCGTCATCTTTTTAACCAGTCTTTTCTTCATGCTTTTTACCCTTTCTGTCGCTGCATGTGTCATACATCTGGTTCAGACATTAGCATATTCTAACCACTTTTGTCAACTGTATCACGCAATAAAAAAAGCTTTCACCTCATGTGAAAGCTTTTTGTGGTTTAATACAATTAACTTTTTATTCGGTCACATAGGGAATGACCTCGGAAATGCACGTGTCCCCCGGAGACTTTCCCGGATACACGGATTTGATCGTAAAGGTGATCATATTCGTCTCGACCGGCACATTGAAATCAATGTACTGCGGGATCATCGCATCCGTGAACGAGAGCTCGTAGGACTTCCCGTTGACCGTCACGGTCATCTCCTTCGGCCGGTTGTTGTTGTCGTAGGTGAAGGGTTCCCGCCAGTTGCCGAGGTAGAGTCCGATGCAGCGGACCTTCTTTGTCTCGGAGAGCGTGAGCGTGATCTGCTCGCCGATCCCGTCTCCCTGTGCGCCTTCCTGCCAGGATGTCACCGTATCGCTGTCGATCGCCATCTCCGCGGCGTTGTTGATCGTCTTATCCGCCTGCACAAGGCGCGACGTGGCCGACGCGGCCGAGAAACGCGCGGTCTTAAGCGTCCCGAGATCGGCCGGTGCCGCACTTAAGGATACTGCGGTCGGTTCTACCGGAACCGGTGTCGGTGTCGGTGTGGGTGTCGGCGTCGGCGTGTGGATCGCGGGATCCTGCACCGTCGAGGACGTGATGTTCTGGATCTCGGTCTCAGCCTTTTTCCGGGCCTCTTCCTCGGCTTTTGCGGCCTCTTCCTTCGCGAGCGCCTCCGCCTTGCGGCTCTCCTCGGCCTCCGCAGCCTTGATGGCGGCGCTCATCGCCGCCTCGGTGTCGATCGCCGCATGCCCCGCGGAGCTCACCGCGGATTCCAGAACGGAATCAGTGTCTCCCACCGACGACATTCCGCCCTTCATCCCCCTTGTGACGATCACAAAGAGGAAAATGACAAACACCGTCACAACCGCAGCTCCCACGAGGAAGAGAATGTCGCCGGCATTCCGTTTCCTTCTCTCCCTGTTTCTCCGCGTGATCTGTCTTTCGGTTTTTCTCGGCGGGGCGGCATGCTCCGATCCTTCCGGTTCTGCCGGGGACGGCTGCCCGCCTCCATCGGAGGTCTTCTCCACCAGCACGGTTTTCGTGCCCGGGATGTGCTCGTTTCCGGAATTTTTGGGTCCTTCACCGAAGATTCTTGTCTCTCCCGGGGAGAAATCGCGGTCATCCGCATCATTTTCAATCATAAGCACCCTGGTTCCGCAGTAGCTGCAGAAGGAGGCGCCTTCTTCCATTTTCTTTCCGCACTCCGGACAGTACATATTGCTCTCCCTCCTGTTTCCGGTAACAAATGCGCTGATTCAAGATATTAAAGCCGTATCTTACCATAAATGGGCTTTCGTGGCAAGTATTATGATTCCATAAAAAAAACAATTCACCCTCTTGTAACTTTTTCGTAAATATGTTTTAATAGATTATGTTCACTGGGTGAAGTTTACCCTAAAACATGAGGAGATACTATATGTTAAGAAAAAGACTGATTTGTTTCATCCTTTCCTGTGCCATGGTATGCGGCTCGGCGGTTAACGCACTGGCGGACACCGAGAGCGAGATCCGGGCACAAAAGGCGGAGAACAGTGCTTCATTAAATTCCACGATGTCCGAGATCGAGGGAGACGTGGCTGCCCAGAGTGCTCTGCAGTCGGAAATCTCCGATCTCGATAACCAGCTCGTCAATCTGATGTCCCAGATTGACTTCCTGAATACGGACATCGCCAACACCGAGCAGAAGATCGCAGACGCGAAGACGGCCCTGGCCGCCGCCGAGGAGGTCCGCGACACGCAGTACTCGGATATGAAGACCCGCATCCGCTATATTTATGAGAGAAATGAAAACCTCTCCTGGTTCACCTACATCGCAAGCTCGACGGACTTCATCGACTTTCTGAACCGCATCTACTATACACAGCAGCTCAACCAGTATGACCGTGAGCTCCTGAGCGAGTATGAGGCATGCGTTGCGGAGATCAACGAGCTCAAGGTAAACCTCGAAAATTCCGAGTATGAGCTCAAGGAAGAAAAGCACAACCTTGAGGAGCAGCAGGCCGCGCTTGACGCCTCCCTCGCCGAGAAGAGAGCGAAATCCCAGAACTATGATGAAGAGATCGCCGCGCTGCGCGCCAGAGCCGATGCGCTGACAGCCGAAATCGAAGCCCAGAACGCCGCTCTTCAGGAGATCGAGATTGAAAAGGCCCGCAAGGCCGAAGAAGAAGCGAGAAAGAGAGCCGAGGAGGAAGCCAGACGGAGAGCTGAGGAGGAAGCCGCCCGTCAGGCCGCTGCCGAGGAAGCCGCCCGCCAGGCCGCCGCTGCCGAAGCTGCCGCCCAGGCCGCCGCTCAGCAGGCTGCCGCCGCTGACGCCGCTGCCCGCCAGGCCGCCCAGGAAGCTGCCGACAGAGCCGCCGCCGAGGCTGCCGCCGCTCAGCAGGCTGCCGCCGAAGCTGCTGCACAGCAGGCCGCTGCCCAGCAGGCTGCCGCCGAGGAGGCCGCCCGCCAGGCTGCCGCTCAGCAGGCCGCCGAAGCTGCCGCCGCTCAGCAGGCCGCTTCTCAGTCTTCCGGCAATGCACATGTCTGGACCCGCGAAGAGGCATTTGCCAGAATTAACACCGCAGGCGGCCATTCGGGCATGATTGGTGTGTGCAACCAGATCATCGCCGACGCCAACGCCAACAATTCGGACCCCAACATCGGTCAGAGAGTCGTCGACTACGCCTGCCAGTTCCTCGGCAACCCGTATGTACTCGGCGGCGAGAGCCTGACCAACGGCTGTGACTGCGCCGGCTTCGCCAAGGAAGTGTATGCCCACTTCGGCGTCTACTTCCCGCGTATCGGTCCGGTCATCGAGAACCTCGGCGTCCCGGTCGGTTCCCTCGCGGAAGCCCGCCCCGGCGACATCATCATGTATTACGGCCACACCGCCATCTACATGGGCAACGACATGGTCGTAAACGCCTCCTCTCCGGAGGTCGGCATCTGCACGAGAAGTCCTGCGACATACCGTGCGATCTACCGCATCCGCAGAATTTTCTACGGAGTCTGAGAAAAAGCATTATGAAAGCCGCACCCAGTCGGGTGCGGCTTTTTTGCACGCTCTTTTATATAGTAAAATGCATCCTTCCGGCAGTCTCCGCCATCTTCTCCGCCAGACCTTTAAGCGTCTCCGTCTCCGGGTCAAACAGAACCGGCTCTCTGCCGTCAAGATAGAGGGCAGCACCTGTATCTTCCGCTTCTCCCTCGAGCCGGATCGCCGGAAAATGAGCCGTAAGCCAGGCAAAGTTCCCCTTCTCCTCCGGGAGAAATGCGGCGGCCCGGACGCTCCGAACCGTAAATCCCCTGATGACAAGGAACTTTGCGAGCGCAAGCGGAAGCACAAACGATGCGCCGATGTCCACCGGACATTTTCCGATCCGCGCTCCGGCCTTGAGGAAAGCCTCTTCCGTCACCGCCCTTAAGGCCCGCTCTTCCCCGGAAAGCTTTACCGGATCCTTCTCAAAGAGGGAAAATAGTGCGCTCGCCCTCCCGGAAAGGGGCTGCCCGGACGTCCTTTCCGCAAAAGCCGTTTCGCCGATCCTGATTCCGGCGGGGCGGGCTGCATTTTTCTTATGAAACAACCTTAAAAGGCACATATCACTCCATGTAGAGACTGTCATCCTGCGCCCAGATCTGGGCCGCATGGATCGCTCTCTTCCATCCGTTCCTCAGGGAAACCCTCTTCTCCTCGTCCATGGAGGGTTCAAAGGTTCTACCGAGCTGCCAGTTCTCTCTGATCTCGTCCTTGTCCTTCCAGTATCCGACCGCGAGGCCTGCGAGGTAAGCCGCCCCGAGCGCCGTCGTCTCAACGCACTCCGGCCGGAGGACTTTTGATCCGATGATGTCCGCCTGGAACTGCAGCAGGAAATTGTTTGCGCTCGCTCCCCCGTCAACCTTGAGCTCGGTGAGCTTGTGGCCGGCATCCTCCTCCATCGCGCGGATGAGGTCCGAGCTCTGGTAGGCGATCGATTCGAGCGCCGCCCGGATGAAGTGCTCCTTCTTGCAGCCCCGGGTCACGCCGACGATCGTACCGCGGGCATACTGGTTCCAGTAGGGCGCGCCCATACCCGTAAATGCCGGCACCAGGTACACGCCGGCCGAATCCTCCACCCGCTCCGCATAGTCGGAGGTCTCCTTCGCGGTCCGGATCATCCGCATCTCATCCCGAAGCCACTGGATGACCGCGCCGCCGATGAAGACGCTGCCCTCCAGCGCATACTCCACCTCACCTGAGGTGGACGCCGCGATCGTTGTGACCAGGCCGTTCTTCGAGTCGACCGCCTCATGACCGGTGTTCATGAGCAGGAAGCATCCTGTGCCGTAGGTGTTCTTGACGGAGCCCGGCTCGAAGCAGCACTGGCCGAACAGCGCGGACTGCTGGTCGCCGGCCGCACCCGCGATCGGGATCTCGCCGCCGAGGATCAGCTTGTCGGTCATGCCGTAGATTGCGCTCGAGGGGACGACCTTCGGCAGCATGCACTTCGGCACCTCAAAGAGGTCCAGAAGCTCGTCGTCCCATTCCAGGGTGTGAATGTTAAAGAGCATGGTGCGGGAGGCATTGGTGTAGTCCGTCACGTGGAGTCGTTTGCCGCTCAGGTTGTAGATGAGCCAGGTATCGACATTTCCGAACATAAGCTCCCCGTTCTGTGCTCTCTCCATCGCTCCGGGGATATTTTCGAGGATCCAGGCGATCTTGCTTGCAGAAAAATAAGCATCCGGCACCAGTCCCGTCTTCTCCCGGATCATGTCTCCGTAGCCCGCGGCCTTCACGGCATCCACCATCTGGGCCGTGCGCCGGCACTGCCAGACGATCGCGTGGCAGATCGGCTTTCCGGTAGCCCGGTCCCAGACGATCGTCGTCTCGCGCTGGTTGGTGATGCCGATCGCCGCGATGTTGTCCGCCGTCACGCCCAGCTTCGCCATCGCTTCCATCGCGACGCCGTACTGGGAGGACCAGATCTCCATCGCATCGTGCTCGACCCAGCCCGGCTGCGGATAGTACTGCGTAAACTCCATCTGCGCGATGCTGGCGATCCGGCCGGCATGGTCAAACAGAATGCACCGGGAGCTTGTCGTTCCCTGGTCAAGGGCCATTACATATTTTTCCATAAGAAGAGCCTCCTTCGCTTATTTTTTTGTCTCCGTCCGGTACTCATAGGCACCTTCGTCAAGTATCTTTTCCGCGGTTGTAAAGGCCTCATTGTCGGCGTAGTCATCCTGTAAAATGAGAACCATCCCGTCCTTCAGCTTCTCCTCCACAGCCTTAAGGACCGCCTCATCGGTCTCGCAGAGCGTCTCATCCACGTAGATCTCCATATTGTGGACGCGGATGATGAGCTCCGACGCTGTCCCCGCAGTGCTCTCCGTGACTGCGCTCTCGGCCGTGCTCACGGTCTCCGCACTCTCGGGCGCCGTGCTCTCGGCCGCCACGGCCTGGGAGTTTTTGTCATTTCCCTCAGCAGTCCCGGTACCCATGCCGGATCCCGCGCCGAGCCCGAGGCCGCGCCCCGGTCCGAAGATCAGTAGAATAATCGCCGCCGCGATGCCGACACCTGCCGCCCGTTTGCCTCCGCCGCCTCTTTTCTCCTCGCTCATAGTATCCTCCTTTATTAATATACGAAGCTGTACTCCGTGGTGAACTCGTCTATCATTACATCCAGTCTCTGTCTGTCACGGCGCTGAATTCCTGTACTGTTCACGGAAATGACCACCACCGTCCGGTCCGACTCGTCAAACATCTCGATATATTCCCTGACCATCCGCCTGATCCGCTCAAACGCGCGGTCCTGCGTATCCGGCGTGACGGAAAAAGACACCGGCGACTCCCCGTTCAGCATGACCAGCATTTCCCGGATTTTCGAGTCGTCCCCGTCGTAGGAGCCCGAGATCGTCACGATCTTGACCCTCTCTCCGATGACCTGGCCCTCGTAGTCGCGGACCCGGTCCTCGTAGGCCGCCGCGAGCGCTCTCTGCTCCTTAAGGTCCTGCCCGGCCTCCGCGAGCGCCTCCTCCGCCGCCTTCAGGGCTTCGGCCGCCTCGGCCGCTTCCTTCCCGGCTTCCAGTGCCTCCGCCTCGGCGGTCTCGACTCTGGCCGCCGCCGCTTCCTCCGCCTTCTGCGCCGTCAGCGCATACCCGATCATCACGACAAAGAGGAAAATGAAGATCACATCGAGGAGCGACGTAAGATCGATCGGCGCGTTCGGGAGGGACGAGGGTCCGGGGTTTTTCCGCCTCATTTCGGCGCCTCCGAAGGTTTATTTTTCCTGACCGCAGCCGCCTTCTGCATGAGCGCCTGCCGCTCTATGATCGCGTCCTTGGAGGCGAAGTCGGCGTCGATGGCGTTCACTAGTACGCCGATCACCCAGGCGTCATAGAACTTCAGGACGATCGAGAACAGAAGTCCCAGGAAGGTGGTCCACATGGCGGTGCCGAGACCGCTCATCAGCCGGTCGATATCCGCCGAACCGCTGCCGATGATGAGGCCGAGCACGGTCCCAAGGATTCCCAGCAGAGGCAGAAGGGCGATCAGCTGGCCGTTTCTCACGTAATCCGCATAGGCCGTGTTGAAATCCCGGCGGTTCTCCTCGATCGCCGCGAGGTCGTAGACGGTCGCCTCCGCACGGCTGACGTGCAGCTTGCCGTCGGCATCGACCGCCTCGTTGTGAGTGCCGCCGCTCTCCTTCACCGCGACAGAGGCGAGATTCAGCTGTACCCGGGTCAGTATTTTTTTATTTTCCGTCATAAGATAGAGGAAGAACAGGCCGGCACCGATGATCAGGCCGCACATGCCGTAATTAAGTATATTCATCTCTTTTAAAATACCTCCCTTATATGCTATGATACCATGTATCAGTCAATAAATCAAAGCGAAGGTAGCAAAATGTCACAAAATTCTATCGAGCAGGCGGTAAAAGACCGTCATATTTACATGACAACCACCCCGATTCGAAAGCTGATCGTCCGTCTCGCGATCCCGACGATCATCAGCATGCTGGTGACGGGGCTTTACAGCATGGCGGATACATTCTTCGTCGGCCGCATCTCCACCAACGCGACCGCCGCCGTCGGCATCGTCTTCTCCCTGATGTCGATGATCCAGGCGATCGGGTTCTTCTGCGGTCAGGGCTCGGGCACATTTGTGTCGCGGCGGCTTGGCGCGGGCGACATCAGGGAAGCAAATGAGATGGCCGCCACCGGCTTCTTCCTTGCCTTCGGCCTCGGCCTCATCGTCTCGGTCATCGGCCAGCTCACGGTCCGCCCCCTAGCGCTCCTTCTCGGCGCGACCCCTGTGATCCTCGAGGACACGGTCGCCTACATGCGCTTCATCCTGATCGGGGCACCCTTCATGATGTCCCAGCTCGTGGTCAACAACCAGCTCCGCTTCCAGGGCAGCGCGGTCTACGCGATGGCCGGCCTGGTCTCGGGCGCGCTTCTCAACATTGTGCTGGATCCGCTTTTCATTTTCGTCTTTAAAATGGGCGTCGCCGGAGCCGCCCTCGCAACCATCCTCGCCCAGATCATCAGCTTCTTTGTACTGCTCTACGGCTCCTATCAGGGTCCCAACATCCGCATCCATATAAAAAATGTCCGCCCAAGCGGACATTATCTCCTGCAGATCGTAAACGGCGGCACCCCCTCCCTCTTCCGGCAGGGGCTCGCCTCCATAACGACCATTATTCTCAATTCCACCGCCGCATCGCTCGGGGGCGAGGCGGCCATCGCGGCCATGTCGGTCGTCTCCCGGGTCATGATGCTCGCGATCTCGGCCCTCATCGGGTTCGGCCAGGGCTTCCAGCCGGTCTGCGCCTTTAACTACGGCGCCGGGCTCAAGGCCCGCGTCCGCGAGGCCTACTGGTTCTGCGTGAAATACGGGACCGCGTTTCTCCTTGTCATGGCAACGCTGTGCTTCATTTTCTCGGGCTCCATCATCGGCTTCTTCCGGGATGACCCGGAGGTCATCGCGATCGGCCGGGTGGCGCTTCGGTGCCAGGCTTTTATTTTCCCGCTCAACGCCTCGGTCGTCATCGCGAACATGATGATGCAGTCCATGGGCAAGGGAGTCAAGGCCTCGGTCCTCGCGGCCGGCCGCAACGGGCTCTTCTTCATCCCCTGCGTCCTGATCCTGACCCGGCTCTTCGGGCTTACGGGCCTTGAGATGAGCCAGGCCTGCGCGGACTTCCTGACCTTCCTCATGATGATTCCGCTCACCCACTCAATCCTGAGAGAGCTCAACGGTTGAGGGACGGTCCTTAAGTTTCCGGGGACAGTTCTTGGGTTCTTGCGGGACGGTTCTCAGAGGATTGCTGTGCAATCTTCAAGAACCGTCCCCGCAAGAATCCTGAGAACCGTCCCGGAGACCCAAAGAACCGCCCCCGTCTCATTTGCCCCGTCTCATTTAATCTCTTTCAGCGGATCCGTTTCCGGAATCTCTCCCGGCTCTTCGCCGGCCGCTCCCTCCGGCAGCTCCCTCTTTGCACCGAGGAGCATGCCGAGAATATCATTCTTTCCCGAATTTCCGCCGAGAAGCGAGCTTAAGATATCATCGTTCTTCCCCGAAGAGGCACCCGCTGCCCCTCCAAGAAGCGACCCGAGCAGCTCCGCCGCCCCCGAGGACTCCCCTTTGAGGATATTCATGGCCTTCCTCTTCGTGTCCGTATCCGCCGCGCGGTAGAGCTCCACGAGCTTCTTCTCCGTCGCGGTCAGCTGGACAGAGGTCTTCCCTGACGAAGAAGTCTTCCCAGACGAGGAAGTCTTGCCCGAAGACGATGTCTTCCCGGAGGAGGATGTCCCGCCCTTCGGCGCCTCGAGCAGCGATTTCTGGGTCACACCGGTCACCTTCGCGATCGTTTTGAGCTGGGCGTCCGTGAGCTCCTTCTCGCCCCGCTCCGCCTTGCCGATATCCGAGGCCGTAAGGCCGCTCACTTTTGCCGCGAGCTGGGCCTGCGTGAGCCCCGCATTTGTCCTGGCTTCCTTAATCAGCACACCGACTTTCTTTGCCGCCATCGAATGATCCTCCTTCCGCACACATGATCATACATAAAAAGACGCGCCCGGCTGCCCCGTGTTCCACAGGGTAATCAAAATAAGGTGCTCCTGGACACAGGCAATACCCAGACGGGCACTCCCCCCGGAACCGAACGCGTCCGTAAATATTATAATATATGAAGATATCGCCTGCAAGAATGTTTGCAAATTATCCCGTTATCGGGTAAGATTAGAACAGCATCCATAAGGAGGTCGTATCATGGGAATCGTCGTATTCGGAACCGTATTTGTCGATATCAAGGGCTACCCCTTCGGGCCCTACATCCCCGCCGGGCGCAACGCGGGCACGGTCGTACAGGTCCACGGCGGCGTCAGCCGGAACGTGGTTGAGGATATCGCCAATCTGGAGCTTCGCCCCACCTTCATAAGTGTCGTCGACGAATCCGCCCTCGGGACGGAAGTCATCGAGAATTTAAAAAAGCACAAGGTCAATACGGACTATATCAAGAGAAAACCGGACGGCATGGGCACCTGGCTCGCGGTCTTTGACGAGCGCGGCGACATCGTCGCCTCCATTTCCAAGCGCCCGGAGGTCGAGGACATCGCGGAGATCTGCGAGCTCTATGGGGATGAGATCATGAAAAACTGCGACAGCATCTCCGTCGAGTTCGATATGGAGCGCGAGGTCCTGAACCCGATCTTCGATCTTGCCGAAAAATACAATAAGAAGGTCTACGCCGTCATCTCAAACGTCTCGATCGCCGCCAAGCGCCGCGACCTTCTCAAAAAATGCGCCTGCTTCGTCTGCAACCAGCAGGAAGCCGGTCTTCTCTTCGCCGACAATTTTGACGACTGCACGCCCGAGGAAATGAAAACCGCCCTCGCAGAGTGTGTCTCCGCCGCCAGGATCCCCAGCATGGTCGTCACGATGGGTGAAAACGGCGCCGTTTACGCGGCTCTCGACGGGGAGTCCGGCATCGTTCCGCCCCAGCGGGTCGGCGTCCAGGACACCACAGGTGCGGGCGACGCGTTCTTCGCAGGTGTCGCCGTCGGATTAACTTACGGAAAAAAACTGGCCGAAGCATGCGAGATCGGAACCCGTCTCGCCGCTTCGGTCATCACTACAAAACAGAATGTATGCCCGCGCTTCCTCCCGGAAGAATTCGGGATCAGCGTACCGGTCATGGATTAATTGCTGCCGCCGGTCGGAATATAGGGGATGAGAGCGCTCGCAACGCCGCTGATCGGCATCGTCTGCAGCCAGACTTCACCGGGACCCGTGAGCAGCGTGTTGAAGAGTCCTTCGCCGCCGAAGAGCACGTTCTTGACGCCCTTGACCGACTGAATGTCCATGGACACGGTCGAGGAGAAGCCCGCGACATTGCCCGTATCGACAACGATCTGCTGGCCGGCTTTCAGGTTGTACTTCACGAGCTCACCGTCGATCTCGACAAATGCGAGGCCGCGGCCCTCCAGCTTCTGCATGATGAAGCCCTCACCGCCGAAGAGACCCGCACCGAGCTTCTTCTTGAAGTGGATACTCATCTTCACGCTCTCCTCGCTTGCGAGGAACGCCGACTTCTGGAAGATCCAGGGACCGTTCGAGAGATCGACCACCTCGATTCGGCCCGGGAAGCTGGAGCCGAAGGTGATCATGCCGTTGCCGCCCCTTGCGGTGTAGATATTCTGGAAGATTTTTTCACCGGAGAAGAGTCTTCCGAAGCCGCCGGCGCCGCTGGTTTTCATTTCCATGTTGGGAGACATCCAGACCATGGAGCCGCCCTCGGTGATCATGCACTCATTGTTCTCAAGCCTGCATTCTACAACAGGAAACGGGGTTCCCTTGATTTCGTACTGCATTTTGTCCTCCTTTAAAATGCACAAATCTGATCCTGCAAATTCATTATATTCTGATTTCAGGTATCTTGCAAGTAAATTACGGCTCAATCAGATGCATTAATTTCGTTTCCTTTTGACATCTTAAATCAAAGAGGGTATAGTATTTTTCATGAATAAAATGAACGGAAACACCATAAAAATCACAACCGGCGCAATGATCCTCGCGATCTTCGCCGTCATGCTCCTCCTGAACCGCCAGACCGGTTCTCTGTTTGAGGGGTTTTTTATTTATCTTCTGCCCATTCCGATGGTGCTCTACGCGGCCCTCTACGGGTTCGCCGCCGGCCTCATGGTCTTCGTCGGCATGTGCCTCTTTTCATTTTTCTTCGGGGGCTTCACGACGATCTTCTATGCGATCACGGCGGCGCTTCTGGGACTCATTTTCGGAACGCGGATCTACCTTAAGAAGGACATGACGAAGACCCTCTTCATCGTGATGGGCTGCTCTGCCTTCTTCACGATCCTAAGCACGGTGGTGCTGGCCTCCTTCTTCGGCTACGACCTGTCTGCTGATGTAAAGGCCATGCAGGACACCATGGCCGCCGTCTTCTCACAGACCGGGAACACGGAAGTGCTGGCGCTTTTCACCCCCGACCTGATCAAGCAGATGTTTATCATCTCCTCGGCGCTCATGGGCCTGCTCGACGGCTTTATCGTCTACGCCCTCTCGCTGTTTATCGCAAAGCGCCTCCGCATCCACACGGACCGGGCGCTTCCGATCTGGGAGATCTACCCGCCGCGCTGGACCGGGGTTCTCATGCTCATCGCCTACTTCTACGGTCTCTACTCCTTCGGTGCGCCCTCGAGCAGTCAGATCGTCACCGATATCCGGCAGGGACTCTGGGTGTGCGGCCTGACATTCCTCATCATCTTCGGCGTTCTCGCCGTAATCCGGTTTATCCAGGCTTACATCACAAGAAGCGGCCTTCTCATCGCGCTTCTCACCCTGCTCGCCTACTTTGTGCTCTCCCAGATCCTCGTCTTTATCGGCTTCGGCTACATCTCGCTGGGGCTTCACGAGTACCTGAATAAAAAGTTCGCAGAGTCTGCACAGCGATAAAACGGCAGACCCTGCCGGAAAGGACAATATCTTGAAAAATATACTCGAATACCTGGAGCGGTCCTGCCGGCTCCATCCGGACAAGATCAGCTTCGCCGATCCTGAAAATGAAATCACCTACAAAGACCTTGTCTCCTCCGCAAGACGCATCGGAACGGCTCTGGCCGCGGTTCAGACCCCCGGTAATCCGGTTCCCGTCTTCATGGGCAAGGGCGTCGACACGATCAGAGTCTTCTTCGGAGCGGTCTACGCCGGCTGCTTCTACACGCTGCTCGACACAAAGCAGCCCGCGATGCGCCTCACCGAGATTTTAAAGACCCTCGAGCAGGACTTCATCGTCACGAGCCATGCCTATGACGAGGACCTCGCCGTCTTCGGCTTCACGGGCAGAGTCCTCTACCTCGAGGATCTCCTTGAGACAGCCGAGGAGCCGGTTCTTCTGGCCCGAATCCGGGCAAATGCCCTCGACATCGATCCGCTCTACTGCAACTTCACCTCCGGCTCGACCGGAGTTCCGAAAGGGGTTCTCGTCGGCCACCGGTCGGTCATCGATTTCATCGACATTTTCACGGAGCTCTTTTCCATCACGGAAAATGACGTGATCGGCAACCAGGCCCCGTTTGACTTCGACGTCTCGGTCAAGGACATCTACTCCACGATCGCCGTCGGCGCGACCATGCAGATCATCCCGACAAGGTATTTCTCGATTCCGACGGACCTTCTGGATTTCCTCGTCGACCGCCACGTCACGACCCTCATCTGGGCCGTCTCCGCGATGTGCATCATCTCCCAGCTGCACGGGTTTGACTACAAAGTTCCGGCCGAGGTTAAGAAGGTCATGTTCTCGGGCGAGGTCATGCCTGTAAAGCACCTCACCGAGTGGCAGAACGCGCTGCCGGAGGCCCTCTTCGTGAACCTCTACGGCCCGACCGAGATCACCTGCAACTGCACCTACTACATCATCGACCGGAAATTCGAGCGCGGCGAGTCCATCCCGAGCGGCGTCCCCTTCCCGAACGAGAAGGTATTTCTCCTCGACGAGGAAAATCATCTCGTGACGGAGCCCGGCGTTGACGGTGAGATCTGCGTCTCCGGAACCGCCCTCGCGCTCGGCTACTACAACTCACCCGAGCAGACCGCTAGGGCATTCGTCCAGAATCCGCTGAATAAACGGTATCTCGAGCCCATCTACCGGACCGGGGATCTGGCCCACTACGACGAGAACGGGCTTCTCTGCTTCGCCTCCCGCAAGGACTTCCAGATCAAGCACATGGGCCACCGGATCGAGCTCGGCGAGATCGACAAGGCCATGGACGCGATCGACGAGATCGAGCGGGTCTGCTGCACATTCGAGAAAAATAAGATCGTCGCCTACTATGTCGGCGACATCGACAAGAAGGAGATTGCCGCCCGCCTCGCGGAGCGCATCCCCCGCTACATGATTCCCAACCGCTTCGTCAAAAAAGAGTCTCTTCCGCTCACCAAGAACGGAAAAATCGACCGCAAGGCGCTCGCCGCCGGATTGTGAGGCACCATGAATTTCTCTGATTTTGAAAAATACAGTAAGAACGGCCTGCTTGGCACGCCGTCCTATGTCTTTAACATCGATATGCTGAAGGACCGCATCTGCTTTCTTCGCCGCATGCTCCCGGATTATGAGATCATCTACGCGATGAAGGCGAACCCGTTTCTCATTTCCTCCGTCAAGGAGGAGGTCGACTCCTTCGAGATCTGCTCCCCGGGCGAGGAGCGCATATGCGAGAAGGCCGGCATCCCCGCCGGGAAGATGGTCCTCTCCGGCGTCAACAAGGAGGCGGAGGATTTCGCCCGCATTTTCACCTGGATGAAGGACCACGAGCAGGAGGGAAAGCCGATCTGCACCGTCGAGTCCATGAATCACATGGCCATGCTCGAGGAGGAAGTGGGCAAAGCCTACGGTGAGGACGGGACCATGGACGTGCTTCTCCGCGTCACCGCCGGCAACCAGTTCGGCCTCGACGAGGAGGATGTCGTAAATCTGGTCCGTGAGCGCGCCTCCTATCCGCATCTTGCGATCCGTGGCCTTCAGCTCTACTCCGGCACCCAGAAGAAGCTCCGCAGCATGGAGAAGGAGATCGCCGCGGTGGACGCTCTTATTTCCCGCCTCGAGGCCGAGTGCGGGTTTGCCGCCGAGATTTTCGAGTACGGCCCTGGCCTGCCGGTCTCCTATTTTAAGAAGGAGACGCCGGTCGACGAGGAAGCTCTCCTTGCCGGCATGAAGGCAGCCCTCTCCGCGATGCGCTTTAATGGGCAGATCACCCTCGAGATGGGCCGGTTCCTGGCCGCCTCCTGCGGTTTCTATGTGACCCGGGTCATGGACAAGAAGGTGAACCGCGGCGTCCGCTACCTCATCATGGACGGCGGTATCCACCAGGTCAACTACTACGGCCAGATGATGGCGATGAAGCTGCCTTACATGCTCTCGAAGGACGGCGAGGTTCCGCTGCCCTCCGGTTCGGAAAATGAAGAGCTCTGGTCCGTCTGCGGCTCCCTCTGCACCGTCAGCGATGTGATTGTGAAGGAAGTACCGTTGCACGAACCCGAAACGGGTGATATACTGGTGTTTGAGAACGTCGGCGCCTACTCGGTCACGGAAGGCATCAGCCTTTTCCTGAGCCGGGACCTGCCGCGCGTCTATCTCCTTGAAAAGGGAGTGTTAAGAGAAGTCAGAACAAAGATAAACACGGAGGAATTTAATTATGGATGAACTGATTGCGATCCTGGAAGATATCCAGCCGGACGCGGACTATGAGACCTGTGAGACCCTGATTGACGACGGAATTCTGGATTCCTTTGCGATCCTTTCGATCATCAGCGAGCTCGAGGACGCCTACGACATCCGCATCACGCCGGCCGAGATCATCCCGGCCAACTTCAACTCCGCCCGCGCGCTCTATGCGATGGTGCAGCGTCTTCAGGGCTGAGACTTTAACGGAGTAAGTACTCAATGTCATTTGTCTCTCTCGAATTTCTGGCCTTCACAGCGCTCTGCGTTGCAGGCTATTACCTGATCCCGAAGAGGTTCCAGTGGATCTGGCTGCTCGTATTTTCCTACATCTACTACATGGCAGCCGGCCCGCGGTTCCTCTTCTTTATTCTGTTTGCGACCACCGTGACCTACCTCGGGGCCTTATGGGCGGAAGCCGGCGCTTCCTTCGCGGTCCCTCTTGTTTTGGTGCTCGATTTCGGGATGCTGGGCGTCATCAAGTACACGAATTTCCTTCTGGGCACCGTAAACGGAGTCTTCGGGACGAGTATTCCGGAAATGAAGCTCCTCCTCCCGCTCGGGATCTCCTTCTACACCTTCCAGGCGACCGGCTATCTCCTGGATGTCCACTGGAAGCGCATCAAGGCGGAGCGGAACCCCTTTCGGTTCGCGCTCTTTCTCGCCTTCTTCCCCCAGATCATGCAGGGTCCGATCGGCCGGATGAGCCGCCTTAGCGAGCAGCTCTACGCGGAGCACAGCTTTGACATGGCCCGGATCGAGCGCGGTCTCTACCGCATTGTCTGGGGCTTTTTCAAGAAGATCGTCATCGCCGACAATGCCGCGCTCTATGTGGATTCTATTTTCAACAATTTTCTCGAGATGCCCGGCTACGGCCTCATGGGTGTCCTGCTCTACGGAGCCCAGCTCTACGCGGACTTCTCGGGCGGCATCGATATCGTCATCGGCATCGCCGAGATGCTCGGCATCACGCTCGACGAGAACTTCACCCAGCCCTTCTTCGCCACCTCGATCACCGATTTCTGGCACCGCTGGCACATCACGCTGGGCACCTGGATGAAGGACTATCTCTTCTACCCGGTCTCGCTCTCCCGCTGGATGGGCAGATTCGGAAAATGGTGCAAAGCCCGCCTCGGCAAAACACAAGGCCGCGCGATGCCGATCTGCGTCGCCAACATCATCGTGTTCTTAGTCGTCGGTGTCTGGCACGGGCCCGCCTGGCATAATATTTTCTACGGTCTCTACAACGGTCTGATCATCGGCGTCTCGGGACTTCTCGCAAAGAACTATCGGGACTGGAAGAAGAAGCTGGGAATCGAGAAGGACAATAAGCTCTTCTACGCCTTCCAGGTCGCGCGGACGTTTGCGCTGGTTAACATAAGCTGGTATCTGGACCGGGCGGGAAGCACCCGGCAGGCCCTGCTCATGCTGCGGGACAGTGTCCTGAAGTTCCGGTTTGATTTCAATGTGATCGGCGGGGCTTCCAACTGGTCAGGGTCCTCCTGGATCCCGTTTGCCGCGGCCATGATCGGCTGCCTCGTTGTCCTCATCCACAGCATCCTGCGCGAGCGGGGCGTCGATACGCGGAAGGCTCTCATGGCGAAACCTCTTGCCGTGCGCTTTCTTGTTATGCTGGCTCTGGTTCTTGCGCTCGTCGTGATCGGCAACAAGCCGCTGTCTCAGGGAGGGTTCATCTATGCGAATTTTTAAGCGTATTCTGATCCCCGTCCTCTTCTTTGCGGTTCTTTTCGGAATCAACACGGTGATGAATTACCTGATGGTTCCCTACACGTTCACCCGTTTTAAGGTGCACACGATCGAGACGGAAACCTTCGACGACCTCATCCTGGGGGCCTCCCACGCGGGGACAAACATCTCCCCCGCGGTCCTTTCCGGGATCACCGGCCGGACCGCCTTCAACGCGGCCCAGGGCGAGGAGTTCCCGGTCGACAGCTACTATTTCCTCAAGGATGCGGCGAGGGACCATAAGCCCAGCCGGCTCATCTACGAGTTCGACCCCAACTACTGGATCACGGCTCAGGAGATCAGCTCCAACTACGCGGGGATGTTCTCCGAGATGCGGCTCTGCCCCGCCAAGCTCCAGTACTTCTTCGCGAAGATGTGGAAGGCCGACTTCCGCACGGCCTTCGCCCCCTGGTATTTCTACAGGGCCCAGGTCGGCGACATCCGGCAGAACCTCTTCACGAAGGGGACAGACAATTATAAAAATTACGGAACCGACACCTTCGACTCCGCCACCCAGACCGTGCATTCCGACGGTTTCATCGCGGTGAAGCCCGGAAAATGGGACGACACGATCATCCCCCGCGACTGGTCGGAGGACATGCTGCAGGAGGACGCCCGGGAGTATTTCATCCGGATCGCGGAGTTCTGCGCCCGGGAGGGGATCGAGCTCGTCGTCGTGACGACGCCGGTGCCGGCGGAGACCCTCGAGGCCAACGCGGCGAGCTATGAGGCGGCGGGCGCCGAGATGTCCGCGCTTGCTAAAGAGTACGGGTTCCGCTACCTCAACTACACCGGCGGGGAGCTTCTCGCCGCCAACACGGCCCTCACCGACGCGGATCTCTACGCGGACTGGGACGGACATATGTACGCCGATGCGGCGGAGGCCTTCTCGAAGGTGCTGGCGCGGGATCTTGGCTGATAAAAAAACAGGGGCTGTGAAGAAATGAGATTGAAAATCTCAGGCTTCACAGCCCCCTTTGATTTTTCTTCATAATTCTTCAAATAATCCGAAAAAGGGTATAAGTCCCCTTTCCCCATTAAAAGCGCCATGACATCAGTCACGCTGTTCTGGGGAGTTTCATCTGTTTATTGTAGTATTTGTAGAGATTATGGCCAATAGAAACAAGAAATAATTCAAGCTTTACGTTATCCAGACCTTTTCTTACCGTCCGCTTGTACCATCGATCGTATTTCATTACACCAAAGGTACCTTCTGCCTGGATCGATCGGTTCATCCTTAGCAGCGCTCCATGAACACTTTCCAGGTTATCGATCACCTCTTTATGCATAGCACTCAGCTCTTCGTTGATTCGGACAGTCCTGTTCTTTTCTGTTTTCTTGCATTTCTCCGCATAGGGGCACCCACTGCAGTCTTCGCAGGTATAGTATTCCTCCTGCCGTCCGTACTGGTTTCCTCTTACCGGTTTCCTATAGGCAAAATGAAACGCTTTCCCGTTTGGGCAGATCATTTCTCCGGCCTCGTTCGTCTTGAAGTTTACTGCACGGAAGGGATCGTCATGATAGTCTTTATCCGCTGTTTCTTTCTTATACATCGGGAACTTCATGAACTTCTCCATCTCGTGTTCCTGACAGAACAGATAGTTGTTGAATGAGCCATATCCTGCATCAGCTATCGGATACCTGGGATAAAAGCCGTAAAGCTCATGAAACTTTTTCATTAACGGCACAAAGCAATCCATATCTGAGCGATGCTGCATCACGTCTACAACAGCTATGTATTCATCTGCCACGCCGATCTGGATGTTATA
>ODAJ011660693.1_pt1 | contig 44760 bp, 39 predicted proteins | sample 1539241 | NCBI WGS metagenome assembly ODAJ01 (sample SAMN02144231, study PRJEB22623) | gut metagenome | biome: sheep rumen | host: Ovis aries | place: New Zealand
GTTAATGGCATGGTCGCATACCAAACAAACAAAGACAGAGTAAGCGCATATAAACAGGCTGCTAAAGATGTAAAAGAAGCTGCTGAAAAGTACAGCGGTAAGAATGCATATAATAATATGCAAAATGCTGGAAATCAAGAGGCTGCTAATGTCAACAGAAATACATTGGCTGCAGGTGGTCAGATGGACAATGCATTTGGAACTCCTGCTATGAATGCTGCTGATTTGTCAAATGCAAACGGAACTTTACAAGGATATAAGCTTGGCGCTGGCAATGCTAAAACAGACATGGACTCTAAGTACTATAGAGATACTGCTCTTGCAAGAACTGCTATGAAACAGGCTGATATTGACTACAAAGCTGCTAACCAAACTATGCAAACTGCTATGAATGCAGCAGGCGGCCTTGCAGATGTTTACAAGAACATAAAGTCAAACAACAGCAACAAGTCTGATAACACATCAGATAACACATCAGATGAAAGTCAGAAAGAAGGCATTAACAATGAAAGTGGATTGCCTGAGTCGGACATTGAAGATTCAATGAGACAGCTTGAGACAATCAGTTACAAGTACAAAGATCCTTCAGTTCCTGGCTGTGATGATGAAAAGCATGAGTCTGGCTTTACTGCTCAGTCAGCTGAGAAAACACCTTTGTTTAATAAAGCTGTTTCAACAGGCGATGATGGTGTCAAACGAATTGACCAATGGAAATTGATGGAATCTTTAACAGCGGGCATTGCTCAGTTGCAAAGAGAGATTGATGAATTAGAGGGTAAATAAAATGGCTTTAGGAATGTTAAATCAAAACATCAACAATATAGGTTTACTAAGAGGTATTCAAAAGGCTAGGGAAGCCTCTAACCAGGCTTACATTGATTCTGCCTCAAATGGATTTACAGTTAGTAGACCTGTTTCGTATCGTACATATGATGCAAAACAAAATCGTGATGCTCAAGGAAAGTTTAGCAAAGGTTTTACACTAAGCAATGGAAGAATTGCAGATGACTATAAGGATACTAGAACGGAGAAAACCCTTCCTGTGGCATCAACAGCTATAGCAAATGCTAGATATGATCCTTCGGATGATAGCCTTAATATTACATATACATCTGGGCCAAAAGAATATAAGTTTAAGGCTGGCGGCAAAGAAGGCCTTGAAGAATGGATGAATGCTCCGTCTAAGGGAAGAATAACTCAGGAATGGCGTACTACTCATCATATATAAAACGGGAGATAAATTATGGCATTAGGAATGCTTAAGTCAAATATTGAAACATTGATTGAAAACAAAGAAATAAAGCCTGAGCAGCTTCCTGATAATTCTCAAATTCAGAAAGAAGCTAAACAGGTATATGACTCAAAATCAAACAATGATGAAGTTAATAACGATGCTGTTGAAGACTTTGTTAAAGACTTTGTTAAACAGCCTAAGAATACTCAGACAATCGACTGGGATAAAGTAAAGCTTTATAAGCCGAATGAAGATCCTTATTATAAAGTATCTGATGACTTTGATTGGAAGAACAACCCTGACCATGAACCTGACTTTATCGAGATTAAAGATAAGAAAGATGACTATCAGAAAGATGAAGATTTCTTAGGCCCAGATGAATATATTGATGAAAACGGCAACATACAGGTTGACCCTAACTGGAAGCCGGAAAACGCTGATGAAGATTTTGTTGGCCCTGATGAACAGTTGGCAGTAATTAACTCAGGACTTCCTGCTGAAATCGAGCAGCCTTATGATACATCTGATTACAACTTTGACTGGGACTATGACATTCAAACATTAGGTGTTAAAAGTCCAGAAGAAATCCCAGATGCACCTGTTGAGAATGCTGAACAGGCAAAGTCTAAACAAAGATTGATGAATTGGCTTAAGTCTCATGGACATGGTTTTATAATGCCAGAACCATCAGCAAGTAATATATCATCAGAAGAAGCAACAAATAATAAAGCATCAGGCTCTGGAAGAGCTGCTGGTTCATCTTTGCTTGGTAATATTGGCAATGCTTCTGGTTTAAGTTATACTGCTCCAAATGTTAGTCCATTAAATAAAGATGACAAGCACGGCGGACCAACTAACAGTACTGCTTCTGGTTCAGTCGAACTGCCCAACTCAGAAAAGCCAACTGAAAGAACAATGTCATTGAGCACAATCAACTCTGGTGAAACTATGTTTGGTAAATCAGGTATGTTAGGAAGCGCTAACCTCAACAAAGGTGGAGAAATAAAAGTTGGTCAAAGTGGCATTAAAGCCAACTTTACTGGCCATACTTCAAAACCAGAAGAATTGGCTCCTAAGCCAATTGCTAATACAGATAACGGAATTTATACTAACTTAATTATGCAAATATTAAGAGAGTTTCCAAACGGCTATTCAGATAACCAAATAACAATAACTGTAAATGGACAGAACGTTTTGGTTAACGGAAAGCAGCTTAGTCAACTTTCTGATATAGAAATAAATACACTTAAGGAGATCTTATAAGATGTGGGACGCTATTGTGACATTAGCTAAGACTCCAGCGGCAATCGTACTTGTTGCTGGAATTATTGCAATAATCTTTTATTGCATAAAGAAAGGTCTTTTCTCATTTAAGGGGAAAGGTGTTCAAATTGGTTTAACTGAAGCCGATACAAGAAATCTGATTCAGGCACAGTTAGATTACTCTAATGCAAAGTGTGAGGGCATGATTTCAAAACTGCCAAAAGATTTAGATACATACAGAACTAAATACATCATCGCTCGAGTTGAAGATGTAATTGAAAAGGCTATCATTTTCAATAACATGACTGAAGAAGAGCCTTACATTCGTTCTAAACAGGAATTGGTCTACCAAACAGTAATGAAGCGAGTTGATAATCCTTACTTCATGACAGATGAATTCAGAGCAATGGTTTATAAGTTTGTTGATGACTTGTTCAGAGAGCTTGTAAGAATGAAAAGGTGTTTTAATTAAGGAGGATAAAAGAAGGAGGCAATTACGCCTCCTTTTGTGTTTTATTCAAGTGCATTTAAGACCAGGTTAACTGCTACGATGCAGATAACTACTGCACAAATAGATAAAATCACCGATAACATTTATTCTACCTTCTCCCATTCTTTAAGTTCTATATCAGCCCAGTTCCACACCAGACACCAAAACACCAACCTACCATGAACATAAGCAACGCTGTGATAATAAATGCTATAACTGTCATTCTTTCTCCCCTTTATTCATTTCATTTATTATTCCATCCCCTTCAAGAATTTTAATAATTGAATCTATGTTTTCTCCAGAAACAATACAACGGTTTCCTTTGGCTAAATGTATTCTCAGAATTCCCATAATAGAATCTGTTTTACAGGTGTTGTTGTAGCGTTTATCCAAGTCCAAGTTTGTAATGGTGCAGTTAGGGTTAGTCCTAACAATGTTCGCCGCTTCTCTACAATGTACACTTGGGTCTATGTTAACAATGACTGTTTTCTGTTCCATAATTTTATTTCTCCTCTTGGGCAGTGGAGGCTTCGAACCTCATCTCGCAGATTGATGTAATCGCACTTTGCGCTCTACCGTTTATTTGTTGAGCTACACCTCGCCCTTATTCTATTCTTCTTTATCTTGTCTTCTCTTGTTTGGAAAGAAGATATATTTTCCAATACAGTCAAAGATTTTAAAGTCAAGCCAAATAAACGCAATAACCAAAAGTAGTTTAATCATTGTATTTCCCCTCTTTCATTTCGTTAATAACTTCATCAAAATCGCTTTTCCACATAAACATTGTAGTCTCAGGTGAATTCGGGAAGAAAACACAGCAATAAGGTTTATCTTTTGAAGCATCAGCAAATGTTCCAACACCTTCATAGTGTGGCTTATATTTGCATTTAAAGCCTTGTTCATACATAAATGTAATGAATGTTGCAATCTTTTGGTTTGTGTCCAAAACTATTCTCTGTGTCTCACCGTTTGGTTTCTTAATCTTAGCGATTGCAGTGCCTGCGAATAAGTTTACTGTTAACATCATTGTTACAAGCATCATTACCAATTTCTTCATATTCTTATCTCCTTACCTATATTAATATAGGTATTCTAATTAGTGTTTTCACAGAAAACTTTGAAATTTCTGTAATGTTCTTCTAACATAGATGAAGCCTCTTCTAATGAAAGACCTGCTTCTTCTATCAATTTTGTTATTTTATTAATTATTGTATTAAAACTATCGATACCGTAATGGGAGAGTTTCATTGCAACTTTGATTGATTCTTTAAAATTTGTCGTCATTGTCATCTCCATAGCAGTTGTCTGTGTCCAACTCTGGTCTATAAATGCCTCTTACTGTTTCTGGTATATATATTTCTTCATACTTTTCGTAATCTTCAAAACTAAGCTCTTTGTCTTCTCTTTGTTGCTTTTCTCCGTAAATCCAACCTTTAACGCCTAAGTAAACAAATGTTCCTAATTTAATAGGTCTTACATGTTTTCTCTTGAAGTAATCCATGTAATATATGGTGGCGCCGTCTGCTCTAAACTCTAATTTTGGATTGTTAACGCCTTTACACATTTTCTTTGCGTTTGCTAAGCAAGCTTCCCTAACTCTGAACCACATTCTGTCCCATGCTTTCTTATCTGTATAATTACTCTTCTCCCACTCATCCCAAGCCTTTTGAAATTCTACCTCCTGTTCAGCGGGAGGAAGAGCTGGCCTTCCTCTCTTTGCCATTCTATTTCAACGCCTCCATAAGTTTCTCTGGTTCAATATAACCAACCTTTGCTCCACAGGCTCCAAGGGCTGTAAAGTACCACAAGTCATCTGTTCTACAAGGCTGCTCAATGTTGTTGTTGTAAGAGTAGCCAAAAGACTCTGGCTTTGAATGTGCCCAGATAACTGTTGTCTTTGCAACGCCAGCAACAAGGTGTTGTAATGATGAATCAATGCATATTACTTCTTTAGCTGTCTTTGCTAGAACATAATAAGCCAAATAAGGCATTGTTGCTTTTACAACAAAGTCATAGTCAGGAGAAGGCTCATTTGGCAACTGATAAAGAATGATTGCTGTCTTTGGATTAGCCTCGTGATAAAGTTTAACAAACTCATTTGCCTTTTCTATTGGGTAATGTCTCTTAAGTGGCTCATTGTCGTAGTTGTAAGGCTGCTTACTCCAATCAGGTTTTCCTGTTGGTTTGCCGTCTTTTCCTATTTCAGAAGGAACTTGAACTAATGGTGACTGGCCACCTGTGAACTGCATAATTACATAGTCTTCGAAGCCTTTATCTTTAATAAGCTTCTTAAGGCCGTCAACCATACCTATCAATGCTGGGTACTTCTTTGTTGGCTCCAAAATTGATTTAACTTTTGTTCCTTTCTCTGTATCAGTAAAAGGAATGTTCATCAATTTAGCCCAAGCCTGAGAGTAATTCAATTTCTTGAAAACAAAGTCAGACATATCATAAAGACGATGAAGAACAAGCTCACCGTCATTTGACTGTGCATCCAAAACCATATCTCTCAATTCATTTGGTTTGTAAACGCCCGCAACATAAGGACAGCTTTCAAATGTATCATAGTATGGTGAACATACATAGAACTCATAGTCCTTATTACCATTGTCGTCACCGTTCTCTTTGATATAACTAATAAATGATGCAAGAGCTATATTAAAGCCTGTTCCACCTGCTGCGTTAATGTAAAATTTTCTCATTATATTTATTCTCCTCTTATTTCTCTTATTGTCGTTGGTTTGCCTTTAAGAAAGCACTGACTCTCTCCAAGACTGTTATAAATTAGTTGATTTCCATAATACAAAACAAAGTGAGACTTTCCATTATAGTCAAATCTCACAGCTCTATATACATGATCATCTGGTAATGCTTCATAGTCTTTCTTTATTACTCTAATATTGCACAACTTGTATGGATTATTTACAAAGAACTCTTTATCAATACCTTCTTCATATACCCAAGCATCATAAAGAGTTTCAAATATTGCTTTTGGTGTTGGCACTAAGTTGTTTAATCTCATTGCTGCAAAGATGTAACACTGAGCTAAACAACTCCACTTTCCAGCAGCTTCAAAGAAATCTTGTAAATTAGTCTTGCTCATCTTCTATCTCTTCTCCGTTCTCATCGTAAAGGTATTCGCACTCAACCCAGTCTCTCCCTTCAGCTGCAAGGGATATGATGTTTGTGTCAGTAAATCCTTCTGGTCTTAAAGGCATCAAATTCTCCTCTTCATCAACGAACGAAACCATCGGTGACCTTACGCCAAGTTTGTCAGTAATCAAAACATAGAATGCTCGAACGCGTTTAAGGTCATCATTACCAAAGATTGTCCAAATATAATCAACTGTTTCACCAATTGTTTCAGGTACTACCTTTGGATTCTTCTTTAATTCATTAAACAATTTTCGGCATTCTGCAACTGTCTTACCTGTTGTGATGCCGACTGTCATAATAATTGAACCAAATAAAGAATTGTATAAAGGGTCAATTCTTTTCCTTACATTCTTTCCAATTTTCTTTGCTTTTGAACTCAATTTATTTCTCCTCTTCTGTAAATTTGTTGTAGTTTGTTGTCTTTATTGATTTCTGTGGTTGTGGATGACTGCGCAAAGATAGTGTTGTGCCCTGAGCTGTTGTCATCAACACTGCAAGGTCAGGATCCTTGTTCACTTCTTGAATCAATTTCTCAAGCATTGCTGTGTCATCTGCTGAGATGTAAAAGTGACCGAGTGTTGCAGCAGCCTTCTCATTTGCATCGCGCATTTTCTTCCATTCCAAGAAGTCTTTATAATCTTCTTGCAACTTTGCAAGTTCGCACATCATCTCTTCAACTGTGTTCTTAACAGCTGCAAGTTCTAATTTTACATCTTTATTAAACATTTATTTCTCCTTCTCTTTAATTAGTGAAAAAAGCTTTTTCTCTTGCTTTACGGGCAGCTGACATCTTTGCCCTATATGTATAGTGTAAAAGGTTAGCCAGCGCTCTAAGAGATCTTTCAAATAAGCATTTTCTTGCTCCAGGAAAATTATTCTGCCTTGTAAAAGAGTTACAACATCAGCCATGTTTCAATCTCCTATTGAAATGCCATTTTCAATTTCGTCCCGGTCTCCTTGAATTCGCAGTACTCCTCTTGATCAAGGATATGGTGTTGTTTTAATACTTCAAGATATGCAAGTCGTCTTGCCATACAAGATTTATAACCACTATCTATATACCAAGAGTACCACCCGCGGACTTCGTCGTCCCAGACACCTTTGGAATCAAATTGGAACCAATCGTACATGTGACGAAGCTTCTGTGTTGTCTTCTTAACAAGATGAGTCGAGGAATTAACATGTCGACTGTATTCTTTATACTCTTTAGCATGAGCTTTACGTTCTTCGACGTGTTTATTCCAAAGGGCTTCAAGCTCCTCTAATGATGAAATCTCAGGCTTACCTAACTGACACCATCTATAACTATAACCTTGATAATGCTGTGTAGCTGTATCTGAGTCTGTATCCTCGTATTTCTGTTTAACCATTTGCCAAAGAGTAAGTTTCTTATCTTTAACCAAATAGTTTTGTACTGCCTTGAGATGATCCTCAGTATGAGGTGACTTTAGGCCTAGCTTGTTGAGACGATAGGCGACATTGGCTACTGTAAGATTACACAGTTTAGCTATTTCAGATACCGTGTAAGTCACTTTACAACCCTCCCTTAATACCAAACTCGTTTACCATCTACGAGTTTCCAATGCCTACCCTTGAGAGTTTCAGATATCTTCTTTCGAGTTTCCTCGGAAGTCGTATGACCTTTCTTTGCTTCCGACAGTTTTCTTTTAAATTCGTCAGACAGTTTTCTACCTCTACCTGCCTCAGAAATCTTTCTTCTTGTCTCATCTGAAAGTTTCGTACCCTTCAATGATTCAGAAATCTTTCGTTTAGTTTCTTCCGAGAGTGAACCATGTTTTCTTCCTTTCAGTGATTCAGACAACTTTTTCCTAGTTTCTTCGGATACAGGTGGTAGTTTTCTACCTCTCCGTTTTACAGACATCACCCTTCTCCATTCTTCAGATTTTGGTCTTCCTTTATGATGTAAACTGGTATGTTCACTAAGTTTCAAGAAAATCAGCTCGTCAGCCGGACGATCATAGTAAATTCCCCAATCTATTAAATCTTGAACGGTGCTATCAACAACGGCTCCAGTTTTAATAAGCTCTAATCGATGATGACAAACCCATTTCTCTGGACTATTTACTGCTTCTTTGTAATTCTCGATATTGCTAATGTCTTCACAACAAAATTTCTTTACATAGAACTTACAAATCATTTTACCTCTCCTTTCGACCAGTTTTATAGCCCATATAGAAAATACCAGCAAACAAGCCTACTCCAATTAATATACCTGCGATTACATACAATGTTATCATAATTTACTCTCCTTAGTTTAATTAGTGGAAATTATTTTACTGCTTTTAGCTATTATGTAACCGTGATAAGCGTTACCCATTTTAAAGCCTCGAATGTTTCTATATCCAAGAAATTCACAAACTTCAGCTAATGTATTAAAATACAATGTTTCAGTTCGACGATTGTCTAGCACGTAGCCAGAAGTTTTGTAGTGTTTACCTTTATGAGCGAAGCTCATCTTCTTTCTAGTTTCGATAGTACAATGTGTATCTTTGCGCATTGATTAACCCTCTTAATATTATTATAGAAACATATCTTTTTGAATATTTTATGTATGTGTATTTATATCTTTTTTGTTTATTTATTTATTTGTATATAGGTTATAGAGTGAACACAACACTATTCAAAAAGATATGTTAGCTGCTAGTTCTGGTACTTTGCTTTGATTCTAGCAAGTTCGAATTTGTCCTCTACATATGTAGAATCGCTTAAAAAACCAACTCCTACTTCGTTATACAACCTCTCTTCAACAGGACAGTTCCAAAGTAATTTCTCTACATCGTAATATGTCCAGCTTTTACCGTTGTAAGATAATGTCTTTTTTCTGACTACACAACTGTAGAAGTTCCCAAGAAAAGGTTTAAAATCTGCTGTGATATTCTCTAAATCTGTATAATCTAATGCATTCACTCTACCATTAGAAATACCTTTGAAGAAACGTGAAGCTGCTGTTTTCGACGCTGCTACGCTTGGTGCCTTTTGAAAATGTTTGTATACGTTATTCAATCGGTCTCGAAAAGTGAATACCGCTGTGTTTATATTATTTTCACTAACAGATACTGACTCTAATCGTAGTACTAAATACTTCTCTTTACTAATCCATTGTACGTTGTTTTCCATATATTTTAAATCTCCTTAAAACAATTAGTGAAAATATTTAAAAACATGTGACTATATTAAATGACACGTATATTTAAGTCTTTATCGTAGAAGACCTCCTTAAGACCATCTCGTAAAAGAGATGGTTTTTCTTTTCTTCTCCACTAATTATATTGTACGTTTCTAGTACATACTAAACCTCCTAGACAAAAGCGGTCATGTATTGACCGCACTTTTTTGACCTTTTTTGTTTACTATGTACTATATTATTGACGTAGTTAGAGAGGAGAATTTTCGTACTCCACTAATTGTATAGTAACTTGAAACTCGACTTGATGCTTGCCGGCACATCGAGTGTCAAGTCGAGGAGTAAAGTATATGTCTAATAAATCTTCAAAAGCACTTTCAACAAATCTTAAAGGTAAAGTAATCGTAGTATCAGCAACACTTCCTGGTGCTGGTAAATCTTATGTTAGAAAATTCTGGGCTAGACAACTTAAACGTTTAGGTTATCAAGTATGGAATTTAGGTACTACAAACAAAGTATCAGATGAGTGTACAGTAACTAAAAAGTTTGGTACGTTTGTAAAAGATTCAAAAGTTTTCAAATATAAAACACCCTGTACAGCAAAAGGTGGTAAACACAAAACTCGAGCTTTCGTACTTATAGATGAAGCTTTCATGTTACAAAAGGGACATTTAATTGACCTGGTAACATATTATCCAGAGTGTTGTTTTATTCTTTTTGGTGATCCTTTACAGTTTGATCCAGTAACAACATACGTACTAGAAGGAGATAACGAAGAAATTCTTCTTCAACAGCAAGCTTATGATGAAACTATAGGTATTATGATCGATAAGGCAGATCTAGTAATTGACATTCAAGGTTCACACAGATTTAGTAAAGATTCACAGTTATTTAGAATGCTTCAAGAAATTCGCAGAGGTGTTATTGATACAAAGTTTGTAATGGATTTTATAAATGACCATTTAGCTGAGCATGTCGACTATGAAAAGCCACATGTTATCATACCTTTTACTAAACAAGCTTGTCAGATGTATAACTTAAATGCTAAAGAAGCTAATGGCTATAAACTATACAGAGCTACTAAAACTAGATTTGGTTTAAACGGTGAAAAAGTTTGGGCTAAAGGAGACATCTTTGAATTCGTAGATTTCATGGGTGTTGAAATGTTTAGAAATATTGAGACAGGTAAAATACTAGAAATTCCTGACGAAGATGGTTTATTTGACGATTGTCACTCTAATCAGAACTTCGAATTAGCTAACGCCGTTAATGCACATAAGCTTCAAGGAGCTACAATTGGTAAACAAACTATTTACATTCCTCTTGTAGATATATGTAAATATGTAAGTAATAACAAAGATAAGACATGGACTTGGTTACAAAAGTATCTATATGTAACACTATCTAGAGCTACAACCGATGATCAAATTCAATTCCTACTTGAAGGTTGCAATGAAACTATTCTCAAATGTCTAAATAACTGCCTTAATGAAGGTTTCGATCCAATGAAGAATCAGTTACTCGAAGATTCAGTCGAAGTAGTAGACTCTAGTAACCTTCTTATAGACGATGTAGTAGGTTATCTAGAAACTCTCGTTAGTGGTAGCAGAGGTTATGAAAACGAATGTCCTTTTATTGAAGCAGTAAAACGTGCTGATTTTGGTAAAGCACATAAATCGCACAAACCTCATATAGATCTGAGTTACATAATTCAGGCATTGACTGAGGCAGGTTTCACAAGTACTAGTAAAGGAATACAGAAATACTGTCAAGAAACCAAGCTGCTTTCAACAGCTAGTTTTCAAAAACATAAACAAGAAATACTAGATAATTTAAGGTAAGAAAATTTACTTTTTTATAATGGTTTATATATAACCATTATAAATATCTAAATTTTCTTTCAGACATTGTGCGAAGCATTCGCGCCTGAATTAGGTTAGTTTTATAGGAGAATGAATTATGAAATTAAATGATAAGAATCTTGTTGTTTTAGAAGGAAGAGAGGTAGTATCTATCATAGGTGAGTTGATAGAGTTTTCGGATGGTAACAAGACATCTGATCGTGAGTTAGGTTATGCTATTGCAAACTTTTGGGAAGCTGAGGTTGAGCGTAAAGCAAGAATTATAGAAGTAGACCTTTCTCTTGATGATTGTAAAAAAGCTTTGAGTTACATTCCTTTATACAAGAATGGTAGTTTTCGAAAAGATCAAATTAGAGGTACGCTTGTTAGTATTGGTGTTTTGGAACCTTTAAGCATGTTGAGATCTCATTACGATCCGCGTGATAATGATTATTACGATTCTAACTTTACTGCTTATACTACTCGATACGACAGATCTCCTGAGATCGTCTTCTTAGAGACTTTACAGAGAGATGGGTATGAGGTAGTTAGAGAGACAAGTACCACAATATTGCTGATGAAGTAAAACTGTGTTTAGAATAATTTCACTAATTAAACTAAGAGGATAAAGAGTATGAAACAGATTGATGTTAAAGGTACGTTGAGAAACTTGGTTGTATTTGTTTTGGTTGTATTCAGCATATTCTTAATAATAAGACTGAATAGTCTGATATTGAACCAAGTTTAAATAAGGAAGTAGATGAATTTGGTGATCCAATAGTTAAATATGTTTCGAAATCTCAGTTAGAGCATTCGCATACGATGAAGAAGATGGTGAAGCATATAGAAATGTGTTCTGTGTAGAAATTCGGTTGAATGAATAATTCAAAAAAAACTATATTCGTATCGTAAAAAGGATAAGTAGTTTCCTGTCATTCTTCTTATCTCTTTTATCATATAATTATCCCCTGTTAGCCCTGATATTGTATAGATATTCAGGGCTTTCTTTTTTAATCTAATATTATATGAATCGTATCGGTAGTTTAAACAATGCAGAACAAATGGCTGAAATGACTGAAAAGTCTATAGAAAGTAGAAAGCCAGGTGGAAAGAATGAAAATGCAGGAAAGAAACAAGCTATAACAAAAGCTATAAATAATTCTTTCTTTGAATGTCCAACAAGGACAATGTATCAAAATAAACATATAAAGCCTGCTGTACTTGATTATTTAACAGATCAAATGTTTGGCAAAGACGGAAAATGGACAAAAGACTTTATAGATAGTCAATTAAAAGAAGCCAAATCAAATCCTAATAGTAGAGCAGCAGATAGATTAGCCGCAGGTTTATTTAACCCTGAATTATGGGATAGTCTTGATACATATTTAAGAAAAGCAACCCAGGAAGATGTTGATTTTGAAGTATACAAAGTCCGTCAGAGTCTTTATGATAAACAAAAAGAAGTATACGATGATTTACAGGATAGTAAATTCTTAATTATTAACAGTAGACGTAGTGGTAAAACAGAATTATTAGGAAGATTAGCTGTAAGAGAAGCATTAACAAACCCGGATGCTCATATTGTATATATAAACAGAAATAGTACTGCAGCAATTAGACAGATAAGAGGACCATTAAAAGCAGCATTAGAGAAGACAAATTTAAGAATAATTAAAGGTTCAGTAGAAAGCCAGGAGTTGCATTTTAGCTCAGGTGGCCAGATGCTGATTATTGGTAATAATAACTCTGCAGATATCAATAAGTTAAGAGGTGAACGTATTAGCTTATGTATTATGGATGAATGCGGTCATCAAAGAAATACAAGAGAGTTAATGAGAGAAGTAATTGGACCTGCTATGAGAGATTATGGTAAAGACGCCAGATTGTATATGGTAGGTACACCTCCGAGAAATAAAGGAACATATGTAGAAGAAGTATGGAACAACGCAATAGAACGCGGATGGAAATTATTCCATTGGACATTCCAAGATAACCCATTCATTCCTGACAGAAACCAAGTAATTGAAGAAGTATGTAAAGAGAACGGTTGTGAACCTGATTGTGCTTTTATAAGAAGAGAATACTTCGGAGAAATGGGTGTTTATGATACAGATGCTAAATGGATAAAGAAGTATAGTGTAATAGATAAACAGCAATTGCCTAATACATTCGATTATGCATGGGTAGGAGTTGACTGGGGATTCGAAGATAGAGCAGCTGTAATAAGCGTAGTTGCAGATAAAGTTACCAAAAGAGCATATGTAGTAGATAGCTGGTCAGAGGCAAAGCAAGGTATAGTAAGAATATCAGAAGAGATAAAAAGACAAGTAGCTTCTTTGAAAGAGAACTATAACTTAGCAAGAGAGCCAATGGTAATATGTGATAACAATGAAAAAGGAGCTGTCTCTGATTTGTATCATATTTATATGATAAAGAATGTTTATTGCGCATATAAATATGATAAAGATATGGCATTAGATCAATTGAATGATTTCTTTTCTGGAAACAGGATATGCTTATTAAAAGATAAATGCGATAGTGTAATTGAAGACTGCGATAATACACTTTGGAAAAGGGATGAAGAAACAGATAAGATTTTGCATGAGATAGATGATGATGTTTGGCATCCTAATAGCAATATGGCTTTATTGTATGTTTCAAGGCAATTCGCAATTGATGTATTGAATATGGTTGATCAAAACAAAGTAGCCAGAAATATTGTGAAAGGTACTAATTAATAACATGAATAAGCATTTGAATATAGTAGTAGCAAATCAGTACAGATGTAGCGGAGCATGTGCATTTTGCCATGGAGCCAATTATGAATTAGCAAGAGGACTTAATCATAAAGATTTAGTTAACAGCCTTGTTAAAATAGACAACGACATGGCAGATGCAGCTCAAATTGACTTCGGTAAATTGGAAGAAACATTGTTAAAGCATCCTTTTATGAAAGCAGATAAGCTGACATTTACCTTATGGGGCTCTGACCCTTTAACATGCTTTATCAACTTTCAAGAGTGTTATGACTTCCTTAAATATATGGAAGAGAAAACTGGAAAGAAAATCGATGTTCATGCTTCAACTAATGGACTTCCTTTTGCAAGAGAAGATATAGTAGAGTGGCTGCTTAAACACAATGACATTCGATTACAGTTTAGCCATGATGGTTTAGGTCAATATTTTAGAACATTTGACACTAATCCAATAGACTTCGATGGAGCAAAAGAGCTCATGAAAGCAGGAATAGTTCATTGTGTGTCAGCCGTCTTAAATCAGTGGAATGCATTGCCAATAGAAAACATTGAATACTTCAATAGCAAATTGGAAGGCACTAACACTAAGATCAGATTATGGACTCCACACTTAGGAGATTATCAAGGCACTGAATTAAACAGAACAGGCTTATTGAATGGACAGCATTATAAAGAATTGGAGAATATACCTTTTGGAGATTACTTAATACGAAATGACATTGAGTTGGCCAATAAGACTGGCATTTTCCAATTGGCTCATCAGTGTGATAGTTACTTCAATCAGATGGACATCATAATGAAAACATGGAATGATACCAAATGGAACAGAGTAAGAAGCACCTTGTTGAGAAGAATATATATGACTGTGAACAACATAATTGATACAAATGATTGGCACAACATACCAAAATGCGCACAATATCATCATGGCGTCTCAGAATACAGCGATGCAATCGATACATTAGGAAGGTTTACAGAATGCCACTTATTGGACGGAACTGAGCATGTTTGCAATCCAGAGATTAAGTTGGCTAAAGCTTGCGACAGCTGTAAATACAATAAATCATTGGAATGCCGCATGTGTGGAACGATGCCAAAGCTCAAAGATGATTATGTTTGCCAATGGAACTACAGATGGAATGAATGGTGCCACTTGATATACAAATACAACACCAACCTTAAGGAATGGTTTAACTGCATTAAGTGTTATGGCGGAGTCCCAAATAATTCTAATAAGTTGAAGGAATACATAGATGAGCGTAAAGTACGGAAAGTTAACAACAGATGTAGGACATAGAGGTAAAATAAAGGCAACAACGACTGCTTTGAATGAGTCTTTTGTTAATGATGCAACAGAGGACTACGAAGCAGTCCATGAGATTTATACTGATACTTATGATGCTTTAACTGAGTTGAGAAAACAGAGAGACAACATCACTAATGCTTTTAACTACATCTTAATCGGTCAAGCTACATTAAAGAACTTGATAGAAAACTTGGCTGAAACACTCGATGGTAAAGAATACAGTTACGAAGACACTACATTAACCAACTTAAAAGCTCATATAGATGAAAGGTTGGAGGGCTATGGCAAACTTAGTTGATGAAAGAAAGAGAATTGTTGAATCCGCATTGGCAACTAAAAGAGCTGACAACACTGATTACAACCAATTGAGCTCAAAGATTGCTAATATGCTCAAAGAGATAAAAGAACGCTTACATAAAGATTATGACAATCTCTTAGTTTTAGACAACTATATCTCTGGCACTGATGGCTTTACATCAATGCAGACATTAACTTTGTTCAATTACTTGCAATTAGAGTCATGCATTGCTTATTTGAATAAATGTAAGTTTTGGCAAACACAGCCTTGTGAAGCTTGGGTTTGTGATGTTTGTGCTGATTACTGTACAGACTGTTCAGATTGCGATTGTGACAGCAGTTGTGACTGTTCTGACTGCGATTGTGGTGATTGTGACTGCGACGAAGGACCATGCGTTGACTGTGCAGATGAGCCAGACTGTGACTGCATTTGTTCAGATGATTGTCCTTCAGATAGTTAGGAGTCTTTAATGATACAGATTGATGATTACAGTGAACACCAATTAGATAGAGCGACTTCAATTCTTATTGACTTATTTGAGCGCTTTACATATGACTATGACAGCATGATTCTTTATTACAAGAATACATCGATTAGTGAGTTACAAGCAACTGTTCTTTATTATGGCAACATTGCTAAAACGATTGTTGATGACAGCATTGAGTCTTGTGAAGAGCTTAGAAAGTTTATGGAAAACATTGGTGTTGAAGATACTTCCATAATCGATTACATTGAAAACATATTAAGAAAAGGTGGCGAAGTCATTGATGCAGCTGTTAAGATTACAGAAAGAGTTAATAATCCTGACCAGCCAACACCTGATGTTACATGTTCAGACAGCTCTGATGATTATGAAGACTGGGAGGATGAGCCCGAAGTAACTGACGAAACACGCGACGCTGAAATCGAAAGGATTGCGCCAGAGCCAGAAGTCATAAAAGAAATGGAAGAAACAAAGAAAGCTGAAGTCGACCCAGCTAAAGTTGAAGAAGCTAGAGCTAAACAAGAAGAAGCTGATAAAGCAGCTGAGGTAGCAGCTCAAGCTAGAGCAGAAGCTAATGAAGCTAAGGCAAAAGCTGATGAAGCTAAAGATGCATATGTTGAAGCAATCGGAAATTTGAAGAATGCAAGCACAGAGGGTATAGTTGTTGTTAAAGATGATACTGTAACTAATACCATAAGAGGAGCTGGCGACAAAATTACAGACTTTCTCACAGGTAGAGATAGCTCTAAACAGGAAGAGGCGGAAAGAAAAGCTGCACAAGATATTATTAACAATGCTATAGCAGAGGGTAAAGCAGCTGCAGCTGAGGTTATTGCTAAAGGTGGTACTAAAGAGGAGGCAGAAGAGGCATTTACTAAGGAATACAGCAAAGGTACAATGGATGTTCGAAATATGGACGACAATAAGTATGATTGGATTGTAAGTGCTTCAGGGTTAAACCCTGAAAACAATTCACTTACTCCGGTTATAAATGCAATAGATGAGGCCGTAGAAGCTAGAGATAATGCAGCAAAAGCAGAATTAGGTGCTCAAAACGCAGAAGAGGCAGCTCATGCAGCAGAAAACGCAGCAAACACGGCAGCAGCTGAAGCAGCGGAAGCGGTTGAAGAAGCTAATAATCCACCTTGTGCAGACTGTGACTGTGACTCTTGTGATAGCTGTGACTCTTGTGATAGCTGTGATACAACACCATGTGATAGTACACCTTGCACTGATAGTACACCACCTTGTTCTGATGAGACTTGTACTGGTGATGACTGTGACACACCACCTTGTGATAGTACACCTTGTGATACAACTCCATGTGATAGTACGCCTTGTGACAGTACACCATGTGATAGTACACCATGTGATAGTTGCGCTAGTGATACAGATGTTTGTCCTGGAGACGCATATTGTGATGCTTGTGATGAATAACTTAACTGCGAATATGTCAACTATTGTTGTATTATTATTTTATTTTATAATTCTAATAATTTATGAAAAAGATATATCCTACTACAGAAACTAATTTGGCTAAGCTTAACTCAAATGAGAAGCCAATTACACAACAGCAATATGAAGACTTAGTTGATAGAACAAACACCGCAGTTGCTTGCGGAGAAGCAGCCGAGAATGCAGTTGCACAGTTGAGAGCTGACCAAGCTACATCGATTGCAACAGCCGTTGGAAACATCGGCACAGTTTGCTCTACCGAAGTTGATGCCTCATATGTTAAAGCTGCTAATGCGGACGTTGCAACAGCTAACATTACTCATTTAACTTCTGATGACTTACAGGCTGATACAGCAAACATTGATGACTTGAGAGCAAACACTTCGATTTTAGGCGTTGCATCAGCTACTTCAGTTACAGCTCCAACAGCTCGTTTGGATAACATTCAGTCAACTGAGATTACTACTTGTTGCGTTAATGCAAACACAGCTGAGTTTGATACATTCAGTGCGGATGAGCTGCAAGCTGACAACCTTACAGTTGATTGTGCTACTGCTGCTAATGCTAATGTTACTAATCTTACAGCTGATAAAGTTGAGTCAGCTGAGTTCTCTGGAAATAAAGCAACATTCAGTGAAGTCAGTTCTGAGAATGCAAAGACAGCATGCTTTGAAACAAACTATATAACACACCTTGAGAATGCTCAGGAAGTTACAGAGAATGCTGATACAGGTGACTTCTATATATTGCTTCCTCAGTTTACAAACGGCAACTACTTTGTTGAAGCAAGAAACGATGGCGGAAGAAAGCTTTGGTCTTTTGAGGTTCTCAATTCAGTAAAGAACATTCAATTCAGATGGTCAGAAGATTTATTAGGACAAATCATTGACATTAAGACAGTTGAAGATGCTTCTGGCGTAATGATAATTCAGATACATGCAAACACTACATTTGAGCATGTTACATTATATCATCAGTCACAATCTACATCAAACACAGATGCTCCAACGATTTATGTTACTGACCAATTCCCAGAAGTTGACCCAACATTAATCCTTTCTGAGAGAAGCGGTACATTCATTCAGGATATAATCTTTACAAACAAACTTCATATCAAAGAGTTGGACATGGACTCATTGTTCATGGATTGTGTTGGTGTTAAACGAGAACTTCACTTAACATGCGACTTCAATCAGGCTGGTTCAATCTTAGAGCCAATTACTACTGCTGGTGCTGTTGGTGATTATGTTTCAAATCAAAGCATTTGTGGTTACAGAACACCTACTTGGACAACACCTGCTGATAAGATCCGATTCCAAGATAAACGACTTGTTGCATCTGAAACAGTTGCTGGATATACTGGCAAAGTTGAGTCTGGCTTCCTTTCAAACACAGTAAGCTGGGAAGATGCTTATGCTGACCAAACTACTGATTGGTTTAAGGATGAGAACGGAACAGTTGCTTTAGTTTCAATTACATTGGAAGATGACTTATATACAGCCGAATGGGAAGACAGCACAGTAACAGACTCTGCACATGTAACATTATTTACATACTACTTTGCAACAGCTGAAGGTTACCCAATCGTACATTTAGGTGACAACACAACAGTTCATGGTTCGGCTGAGGTTACTTGCAATCTCAAAGTTGACTGCGGCTTGTTTACTCCACATTTCATAGACTCAGCTACAGTACCAACAGGAACAGGAACAGCATTAGTTGGCCAAGATGCTGACATTTACAGACATAAAGAAGGTGTATTAGACCCAATCGCTGTAAAGAATGGTGCATACGATGAATGGGCTGAACACGATGGAAAGCCAATTATTTATGATGCTACAACAGACAGTCTTGAGCCAACAGATGAGCTTGTAATTGATGACTTAGAAGTTGATAATCTCAAGGTTAATGAAAATGCTGTAATCGGCTGCAATCTTGAAGTTGGCGGTGACTTGTTTGTTAAAGGTAAGACTATAACTACTGAGGAAGAGACTGTTTCAACTTCATCAGACATGATTGTTTTGCGACAGAACAACAACACTGCTTTAGGAACAGGCGAAGCTTCGGGCATAATCGTAAATAAATATAACGGCACTGACAACTTAGCAATCGTTACTGACAATACAGGAACATTAAGAATTGGCGATGCAACAGGAACTACAACAACATATGCCAACATTTATTACAAAGATGATAAATGGTACTCTGATGCTGAAGCTACTACTGAGATTACACCAACTGGCGAATTGACATCTTGGTCAATTAAAGAGATTGTTGACGGCGTTACCCACTACACTAATGCTATATTTACTGCTTTTGATTATACTTCTCTTTCTCCTGTAATGGGCAGAGATGAGTTGGCTGCAATGACTGGAAATGCTCTTTTGATATGGAATGCTACAACAAAAGAAGCAAACACAATTACAGTCCCAGCAGTAAACGGCGCTTCATTAAAATATAACACAACTACAAACACTTATTACTGGGAACAATCAGCCGGTGTTTACAGATTTGCTACAATCGCTGCTTATGAGGCCGCAGCTTCTACAGTCCCAGTTGGTTCATTAGTTTTGATTGATGAAGAAGACAACTTTGTTAAATCAGAGGAGATTGTATAAATGACAAGTTTTGTTAAAGGAAATTCAGGATTAGAGAGAGCAGACCAAGCAAAGATACGAAACTTCGTTGATGCTTGTGCTGCCGCAGAAGCCTTAGCTCAAGGTGAACTTGGACCAAATGACTTGTTCACTACTGTTTCAGCTGAAGGTATTACAGAAGACATTGAAGCTGTTATAAACTGTTTGGTAAGCATTACTCCTAACACTGCATCGCCAACAAATATGTTAGTTACACAGGCTGACATTGGTGGCGGTGGCATTATGGACCGCATTACTGCTTTGGACACTTGCACTTCTCAATTGAGAACAGATGTTGATACATTGGACAGCTGCAAAGCGGATACTTCATTAGTTAATCAACTTGGTTCAAGAATTGGCGTAAATGAAACAAACATCTCTGGTTTGCAGACATCGAAAGTCGACTGCTCAGACTACACAACCAACTGTACTTGCACTAACAACAGATTGACAGCTTTGGAAACAAATGCTTTGACAGCAGCCAACTTCAGCCTTAACGGGACTACATTGACAATTACAGTGTAAGGAGTTATAATGATTAACTTTAACGGAACAACTCTTACAGAAGTACATTATAATGGCGTTGACTTGGACTCTGTTTGGTTTTGTGATACAAATGCAGGGACATGCACTGAAGTGTTTTCAAAGCCAAGGGTTTATATAAAGACAAACATCAACACGCCTTCTCGTCAATGGAGCTATAGTGGTGGAAATCCCAGGGAAGAAAGCTCATTTAGTGATAAATGCGGCACTCCTTTTGCAACTTTTGGGTGGGCTGTTGGTCCACAATTAGAGTTATGGGTGTCGACGTGCTTTCTTAATGCAAATTGTGTTATATTTGGCAACTATAGTTTTAATTATTGTTCAAACACTGAATTCACAGTATCACCAAATATAATAAGCAGTTCAAGCTCAACATCAATTAGTCTTAGTGGTTATACTGCTGCATCGTCATTTAAAAGTGCTTATTCATCTATTTCAGTTTGTCCAATAATAAGTGCTTTCCCAGCTAACCCAAATGAAAGTGCTGCAAATGCTGATGTAGCACACTTTAACACTAATGTTACTGATGTTTACGACCAATACAGTTACCATTTTGGTGACACAGTCTATATAAACACATCAACTGTTTGTGCTTGCTATGACTCAGTTAACATTACAGCTTGTGGTGTTACTTGTACTGTTTCATTGGATGATTTGGCTAATGGTGTTACATTGTACTTTTCTAATAATTAAAGGAATATAAAATGCTTATAGGTAATCAGAACATTACACAAGAAAATATGCCTTCATATGTTAGTCCTGACAAACAGCCATATCATTTATATCAAATGGCACAGGATATGTTAAACTCTGCTTTAGACGCTCCAATGATGGCTCAACCTGTTAGTCCATCTGGAAAATCAGCAGAGAATAAGCCTAATCAATGGAGCGGCAAATAAATGAAGAGAGAAGAATTCATTCAAGATATAACTTATTTGGAAAATCTTAATGGTTTGAGAAGAGCCAAATACAGACGAAACTTAAGAACTTATTACCATACATACGGCTTTGGAATGACCAACATTTCTGATACTGCAGTTGCTGGCTATTACAGTTCATCAGCTACAGATACAGAGGAGGATACATCAAGTGGCATTCAGGAAAATGTTATTAAGTCTTGCATTGATACTTTGGTTAGCAAGATTGCATCTCAGAAAGTAAGACCTTTCTTTAACACAGTTAACGGAACATTCAGAGATTTACAGATTGTTAAGCAGTCACAGATTTACTTTGACTCATACTTTGATGACCAGAATGTTAACAAACTCGTAACACAGATTTTCAGAGATGCTTGTATTTTCGATATGGGAGTTCTTTATGTTGATGAAGACAGTCATGTTATTTCAAGAGTTATGCCATGGCAGATTTCATTTGACAACAAAGAGGCATCCTATGACAGCATTACTCGCATCTCATGGAAGTTGGATAACTACCCAGTTTCATTGCTGCCATTTACAAGCAAGAACATTGTCAACATTCAGCAAGATGTTACTTATTACAGATACTACAACTTAATCGACAACAAATTTGTTGAATGGGTACCAGAGCTTGATTATTACAAAGAGCATAAGTATGACAAAGGCGTGCTTCCATTCTTGTTTATGTTCTATGACAACCCAATCAAGTCTGCATCTACATTGTCTATTGTTGACCAATTATGGGGCTTACAAGAAGCAATCGATGCAATCCTTGTAAAGATTAAAGATGCATCACAGCTTTCATCACCTTTGAAGTATTTTGTACCAGAACAGTCAACTATTAAAACACATAAACTTTCAAACCGAACAGGAGAGATTATTACATATACAGCATTGCCAAATCAGACAACTGCTCCAATCGTAACAGCAACAGAGCCTTTTATGGATCCTCAGTGGCAACAATTACTTGACAAGCTCAAACAAGATGCTTATGAACAGTGTGGCATCTCTCAACTTTCTGCTACATCTCAGAAGCCACAAGGCCTTAATTCAGGTGTTGCTTTGAGCACTATGGAAGACATTGAATCCGACAGATTTGAAGTTCAGTTGAACAATGTTATAAGAGTTTATGTTGACTTGGCCAAACTTTGCATTAAGTTGTTTGATAAAGATGATACAATTCTTCCTTCAAACAGAAACAGACAAGCAATCCAATGGAGAGACATCATTGAAGCTCAGGACCAGTTGGTATTGCAATTCTCTGCTGCAGAAAACTTAAGTAAAGACCCATCAACTAGAGCTCAGCAAGTTCAGATGCTTGTTAACATGGGAGCAATTCCACAGTCACGAGTTGCTTCATTGATGGAAATCCCAGACTCAGTTCAAGGCTACTCATTGGCTAACAACTCAATTAACGCTGTTATGGCTGTTATTGATGACTGTATTGAAAGAGACATCATTGAAGAACCGCCTATTTACATTCAGACTAAAATGTTGATGAGTGAGATTTTGAATACTTGTCTTTCATTAAGAGCGGCTGCTAATCCTGCTAATGAAGCTGACATTGAAAAGCTCATGAAGTTGTATGAGATTTGTGCTAAGAGAGAACAGAACTCTATGACATCATCAGAAATGATGGCTGTTCAGTCATTGCAGAATGAGTTGATGCAGGACATGCAGAACCCAGATGGACAGTTTAACAGACAAATGGAAAAGGCTTTAAGCACTCTTGAGGCTAAGCAGCAAGAGTTGAATTCTAATAATTTAAATGGAGAACAGTAATGAGAACACCAGAAGAGATTGAAAGTGTTTTGGATAGAATGGAGTCATTCTTAAATCAGTATGATGAAGCTGATAAAGCTTTCATGGACAAACAGGATGCTGATAATTGGAACAGCAAATTCGGAGAGCGACTTGGAAAGTACTCTGACAAGTTGAAACAGCTTAATGGCGACGACTTCGATATAGTTGAGTCTTCAAGAAAAGAGTATAAAGACTCTTACTCTGACCTTTCAGATGATGACTATGTTAACGCATTGGAAGAGAACATCAAGAAGGTTTTGGACCGAGTTTGGCCAGAAGCTACTGAAGAGCAGAAACAGGAAGTTGCTGAAGCTGCTGTAAAAGAGCCAGAAGTCGCACCTAAAACTGAAACTGAAGTTGAGACTAAAGTTGTTGAAGATCCTGCTGAAACAAAAGAGGATGAAGCTACTTCTGATATGAATGCTAAAGAAAATCCTGACATGGACAACACAGTTGAACATGAAGGAAGAGATGGCCAGAGGTTCTGGGGCAATCCAAGATTCTCAGGTGGCCGCAATGGTAAAACATCTGACGAAGAAGAGAAAGAATGTCTCGATGAAAAGGAAACAGAAGAAGACCCAGTTGAAGCATTCAGAAAAGAGTTAGAGGAATATAAAGCAAACATGCCAAAGAGGGGCTAAATAAATGGCAGAATTAAAACAAGCACCTTTCAAAACAAATATGTCTGCAAAGTTGCCCAACTCGAAAACTTGGGCAAAAGAACATAAAATGTCTGAGCTTGAGCAGCAAGAGCATGACAGAAATGTTGATAATCCTTTGACAGCTTATGCACGAGAAGAAGCTAAAACAGATGCTGATTTGAGAGAAGCTGCTAAAGCTGCTGGTATTGATATTGCAGAAGATCCTAAAGAAAAGAAGTCATTTACAGAATGGTTGGCTGAAAATGAAGTTGGAGGAACTCCACAAACAAGTGGTGATCTTCCTAATCCTTCTGATGAACAGCTTATTGCAGATAAAGTTGACACTGCACCAGCTAACACTGATGCTAATGCTGCAAGTACAACTCCAGCGCCAACTGACAATGTTAACAAAGAACCTGCAGAGGCTGAAGCTGCAAAGTATAAAGTTAAGTCAATCATGGATGCTTATTATGATGGTGACATTGACAAGAACACACGCAACTTCATGATTGCTGACTCAATTGCAAAGTTCTTGAGAAACACTGGCAAAGACATTGCAAACATTGGAGCTCAGTATACAGGCGGAGCAATCGACAACTCAAGAGAAGAGTCAATGTGGGATGCTCGTAATCAAGAAATGGCTAAACAAGGCATCTCTGCTGAAGCTGCTACAGTTGAAAACTCTGACAAGAACATTGAGCGTCAGTTACAACAGAATGTTATTAACAGTGGTAAGCTTACTAACGAACAGAAGAATTACATTGTTAGTGCTGCTCGTCAGATTAATACAATGATGAAGAATGCTAAAACTAACACTGAGAAACAAGCATTAGCTCAGTTACAGGCTGCTTTGGCTACTGGTAATGTAAACGCAGTTACAGCCATTGGCGGTTCAGTTGCTGGCCTTTTAGGCGGAGATGGTAAGTCAATTATCAATGAAATGCTTGAAACAATCAAAAGTTGGTAAAGCTTTATTCTAATAAATTATAGGAGTTCAGTTGAGTCTTAAGACCTAAGAAAACGGTCTTTGGCTCTTAACTCAATTGTGTTCCGAAAATAATACAATTTGACCCGCTTATCGGTCGATAGGTAAGAAAGGAAATTTTAATGGCTGCTCAGGCAATTACAGCAGATGATGCAATCCTTAACATTCTTAAGGTTTATTACAAAGACGGAATTCAGAACTTGATGTTCCGCAATTCACCAGTTGTTAAAGAAATTAACAAAACTCGTGTTGAAGGCAAACAGCAGAACTTCGCTGCAGTTTATTCACGCGGTGGTGCAGTTGCAGGTGACTTCCTTGTTGCTGAAAAGAAAGCTGCAGAGAACGTAAAGAACGCTGAGTTCAAAGTAACTCCAGGTCAGTTGTTCTCAGTATTCTCTTACAACGCAAAAGAAGTACAGTCTTCACTTTCAAAGAAAGGTGCTTACATGAAGGTTGCTGGTAACAAAGCATTCGCTGCTACAGAAGCTTTCCGTAAGACATTGGCTGCTGCATTCTATGGTCGTGGTTATGGTGAAATTGGTGTATTGGAAGATGCAGTAACATTCGCTGCTTCAACTCCAGTAAACATCACTCTTACAGACGATGCAATTATCAAGATTGCTCCGGGTTCAGGACTTGAGCTTAAAGCTTCAGTTGCTGCTACAACTCCTCTTGTTAAACTCGAAGTTAACTCAATCGATGGTAACACAGTAAATGTTACTCCAGCTGGTGCTTACACTGGTACAGGTGGTGAGATTGTAACAATCGCTGGTTCAATGGATGCTTCTGGTAACCCATATCTCCCAATGGGAATTGACGGTTGGCTTCCAATCGTAAACGGACGAACAGGTGCTACTTGGACTTCTTATGTTCAGACTCCTTTCATGGGTGTAACTCGTTCAATCGCTGTTGACGGCCTTGCTGGTTCATTCCAGAACTCTATCGGTACATCTGACAAGAAATCTGATTCAGTTCAGAAACTTCTTCGCAAAGTACGCCGCTATGGTTCAAAAGCTGACTTCATCGTTATGAACGACGCTGACTGGTTGGATATGGCTGCTGAAATTCAGTCAACAAATACTTACTTCACACAGACTTCTACAGCTGCAAAGCGTAAGGCAAATGTTGGTTTGAACAAGCTCACAGCAGGTTTCAGCACAAACTACATTGATGTAATTTATGATGATCCTTACTGTCCAAAAGGCAAGTTCTATGTTCTTGACAAAGACACAATTGAACTTTGGTCATACACAAACGCTGATGCGGTAAATGACGGTGTTGCTGGTAACGAAGCTGGCAAACCTGATGCTGAAGAAGCTAACAACAAAGGCAAAGAGAATGATCCATACAAATTGCTCATTGATGACTTCATCACTACAGAGCCAGGTCAGGCAACATCTGATGGTCCTGCAGTTCGTGTTACAATGCAGCTCTTCGGTTCATTCGTTGTAATGGATCCTTCTGTAAACGGTGTTGGTATCTTCGCTGATGCTGATGTTGATACCTTACTTGGATACAAATAATCTTAAGTAAGTAACAAATGAAATAAGCCCCTTCCTATTAAGGTTGGGGCTTTTCTTTTATTCTAATAATTTATGAAGAAGTACAAAGCTAGTGAAATCATTTCTAGAGCATATGATTTGGCAGACATTAAGAATACAGATTTCTTAACTCATGAAGAGAATACTAATTACATCAATGATGCATGGAAACAAGTCTATCAGTGGCTTATAAATAAAGGTGACAAGCAGTTTGTCAAAGAGGTTCAGTTGTCAGGAGCTTCTTTCAACGACTACACTGAATATGAATTGCCAGAAGACTTGTATCAGATTTTGTCTATTAAAAGCAAAAGTGGCTTTATTGTTAACCGAAAGACTGAATCAGAGTCTTACAGTTCAGCTACTTATGAAGTGTTTAACGACAAGTTAAGATTGTATGGTTGTGCATCAGACTTGATTATGACTTATTGGACAGTTCCTATTTGGATTACATACCCAGACAGAGAGCTTCCTTTTGAACTTGACATTGACAGAACAATCGTTAGTCATAATCAGAACTGCGTTCTTTTGGATAATGGTGCAATCATCAATGTTGTTACAGGTGAAACTATTGCTACAGTTGACGCTGAGATTGCTGAAAACGGACAGTTAGGAAATGGTTTAATTTATGAAAAGTATGACCACGGTTCTTTTGGAAAAGTTTGGAATTTTAATGGCAACTTGGTAACTACACTCCCATCTTATTCATTTGGTGTTAAAGACTACAATGACAACATTATGTACTATTGGAACAATGAATTAAAATATGTTGGAAGCGATAAGGTTGTAAGAGTTATTGATGACTATGAGAAAATTCTTATGCTGCTTTTGAAAGATGTTGATGTTTATATCGTAAGGAATGACGACGAAGTCAACAGTTTGTTCATTGGTGACACTAAAGTTGATGAACTTGGTATGATGTATGAAAGTGATGTTTACAGATTAGTTGGTGATTTTACGCCACTTGGAGAAAACACATTCTCATTCAGAGATAAAGTTTATACTTATAATCCAACTACAAATGAAGTGTTTGAGTATGACATCGAGTCAAACTATCCAATTCGTTTAGCTAACCTCAAATACGGAAATCTTGTAACAAACTTCTCTGACTTCAAAGTTGTTTCAGCTGCTGAAGATACAGAGTTTAATTTCCCAAATGAAATATACATTCAGTTGCTTGCTTGTGACTTGGCTATTAGATACTGTATGAAAATGAATGCCGACTTTACTGGTTTGAATAATCTTTACCAAACTATGCAAACTACATTCATGAATACTTTGTCCCAAGACGCAAATTATTCAAGAATCATAAATGTTTATAGGAGCTAAATAATGTTAGGAAAAGTTAATGCTGCTGGTACTGGTTTACAAACTCTTGCTGGACCTGTTAATGGCATTGTTGATAAAGTAAATTACACTATTTCGAATGACTACCCATTGACAATGACTCAGGGTGGTTTAGGAATGGGTTTCGTTGGTTATGCATGTGATAACCCAGTTTATTACAATCCATTCTGCTGTGTCGGCACTGACCCAGATACTGGTGATGATATAATTAAAGGTGTTTTAAGAGTCGACTGTGTTTGTGCACAAGCAGTTTCTGGTGGAGACTGCGCAAAGTATGTTGAATACAATGCTGCTACTTCAAATGTTTCAATGTCAATTCCTTTATGGAGCAATGTTTCTGGCGCTTACAGAGCAATGGCTGTTTCAAATACTTGCCCATTGACATTTAACCCAACTACTGGTTGGTTGTGCACTTCTTGCATTTATGCCGCTTACAACACAGGCGATATTATTTCAGCAGAGAGTTATTTTGAAATGGGTGATACAAGATACTGTGACGGATGTATTGATACTGTTAGTCCTTTCAGCCTTACAGTTGAGTCTTTTGATGCAATTACTATTGACTGTGCTACAACATCTGACAGCGATGATGTTTCTATTGCACATGTTTGCTATTTAGACCCTGGCTACCAAGGAACTTGCATTAACGGTGGCTCACAGATTTATCTTGCTGGATATGACTGTGAAGATGTAATTACAGCAGATGGAAAACAGTATGCCAAATTAAGAGGTATTAGCAGCATGTACACAGCTGATGTTATGGGCACCCTCCGATTTATTGTTAATAATGAAGCTGGGTTCTGTTGCCCTGCACAATTTGGTGCAGCTACATTTGGTCAATGTTTAAGAAAAGCAAGTAACTGCAGTCCGACAGCTTTTGAAACCTGTGCCACTGTTTACAATGGACAGGAAATCAGAAGCTACTTGATAAATCAGTGTGGTGTTCGTGTATGCTCTTGCTCTGGTTCACTTTGGATAAATACAAACTGGGCTTAAAAGAGGAGAAGATAAATGGCAATTATATATGCTCCAACTGGGGAAACTTTTAAGGGTGGAACTAACAATGTTTATTTTAATGGCGTAAGACAAAATCATGTTGGCACTGTCGATAATACTGATGTAAGAATTGCTTATGACTGCAATACTGCATGTGTTAACATTGCTGGTTTACGCTCTCAAATTACTGACTGGGCTTTGGAGACCAGTTCACAATATTGGTGGCTTGCGGCTTGCATAAGATTGAGATACTGGTGGTATGAACGTCCTGATGGACATATAACATTATGTGACTGCTGGCAAAGAGACCCAAATGACAACAAACTTGTTTACACATCTACAAGTTACTTTAAACCAAATGCTTGTTTCTGTGCTTGCATTTATGGTTATGGTTGTTCGCCAAGACATTTTACTGCATCAGCCCCTTTTGGTTATACTAGTAGTACAACATGCTTTTACACAAATGAGTGTTGCAAATATATATCATTGAACCTTGGTGGTTCTTGGGCTTATACTCCTTGGCAACACATCTCATGTTTTGAATGGGACTGCCTTGCTAATGTTGGTTGGAGACCTCAGATTGATGTTTACAGCTACCCAGCTTATGGTGTTACAACTTGCATTAGAGGAAAGGACCAAGGCGGTACATATTATTACTGCGGAATATATGACAGTGGTAATTTGTCATTAGACCACTAATTAGGTATTATGGAATTCAATATAAATAAAGACAACTTTACATTCGCTTATGGCGCTTCAGGTGGATTTTGTACATTTTATTATGAGGATGAAATTCCTCAGTACATAATTGACAAATTGACAAACAGTTACACATCTTTTGTTAAAGGCAAAACTGAACATCCAATGCCGTTCAGGATGCCTGTTGACTATAAAGGTGAATGGCCAACTGAAGATGAATTGGATTGCAACAAGCATGTTCTTTGCACTATGGACAACATTGCCAACTGTCTCAAGTTTACAAAGCTCGAGCTTGTTACATTGGATGAAGATGTTTCAAAATACTACAAAGTCAAATTGGTTGACAAAATACCTTTTAACACTTGGTACAGAGATGACATTGATTGTGAGGAATTGAAAAGAGATTACTTAATCGTCGACTACTTTCCTCGCTCTAGCTCAGTGATTTCAAACTACAGAAGAAATGCTAAAAGCAAATTCCTTCACAAAAGATTTGGCTCAAAATACATTCACATTGACAAACCTTATAAAGGAAAAGCAAAATACTTGGTTATTTCATTCCCATCAGACTGTGTTGCAATACCATCTTTCATTAAGAGCGAAAAGATTATTTATGAAAGAACCGACAACTGGCAAGTAACAGGTGAAAAGTACTCTGATGACTTTATGTTAGGAATTGCTGATGTTGTCGTTTGCTCTTCAAAATGGTTGTATGAACAGACCAAAGAAATGACTAAAGCAAAAGTTGTTTTAATCGAAAACGGCGGAACACGATATGCAATCGAGAACACAGTTAAAGACATTGATAGATACTGCTACATTGGAAAGCACTCTGACAAAGTTGATTATGCATGGATGAACAGCCTTGATAAAGAAGTTGATTTGTTCGGGCCTTTTGACTCAGTTGATTTGAGTTCATATCCAAGACTTCACAAAGTTGGCTATTTTGAAGAAGCTGAAATGGTTGAAAAGATTTCTCATTATCAGGCTGGCTTAGTTGCTTTTGTTGACTCAGAATGGACTAAAGGAATGATGCCTATTAAGCTTTACAACTACAAGAATGCTGGGTTGGACATTATTTACCACAACTGTGAAGAAGTTGCTATTGACTTAGACACAATGAACTGGGACTATGTTTTCAAGAAATGGGTTGAAGCAGTTGAAATAAAAGATGAAGTCATAGACACTAGCAATTTGCATAAAGATGTCGTTACGTTCTTGGATGAGGATTGCTACTCAATCAACTGGACTTTAACACACGCTTGCAACTTTGATTGTCCTTACTGCATTCAAAAGAAACAAGGCGTAAGACCAGACTTTAAAATCGAAATGCAAGATTTGTTAAAAGTTGCTGATAAGCTTCATGAGCTTATGCTTAAGTCAAAATGGAAGAAGTACAAAGTTACTATACTCGGTGGAGAGCCTTCTGTTTGTCCTTATTTGCATGAGATTGTTGATAAGCTTACTGACCCAAAATACTTCTTGACAGTGTCTATTTTGACAAACTTAGATTTGCATGATGTTGACTATTGGAACAAGTTTAATCGTAATATGCCTTACAGAAAAGTAATTATAACAGCAACTTGTCATTTGAACCAAATTAAAGATTTGGATGCTTGGATGAATAAAGCAAAGCATGTAGCTAATGTGCATGTAAAGTTTGTTGTTGGTGACAGTAATTACCAAAGAACAAAAGAAGTCATCGAAAAGTATAAACTTCAAAACTTTAACATTTGCGGAATGAGAGATAATAACAATCATCCTTTGTTCAATGAAGAAACAAAAGCTTGGATTGACATTTACGGCGATGAAAGAACTGATAAGATAATCAAAATACATTCTATGAATAAAGTAGACTGTTGGAGACGAATGGGCATTAGAGGAACAAAAGTTGTAAACAAATGTCCTTTTACTCCAATTAAAGAACATTCTATATTTGATGAAGAAGGTCCTTTAGATTGGCTTTATGTTAAAGACTGTGATATGGTTTGGAAATGCTCTGGGTGTATGGTTCAGCATGTTGTCGGTTGTTAAATTCTAATAATTTATGAATGGAAAAGCAACTAAACAGACCTTAATTTGGCCACCAAAATACAATTTCAGTAAAGATGAACCAGTCATTGATACAGACTGGCAGACAGTTGAGAGCTTAAATGCGCCTCTCCTTAATAATATGCTTTCTCCTGTTTGGGAACATAAACTTGGTGGAAAATATGTTCACGATAAATACGGAAACAAATACTCTATAAACGGCAACTACTTTCAAAAGAATGATGTCAACTTGTTTGAGATTTCAAATGAGCAGTTTAGTAAAGAAGACATCACAGATAAAGTTGCATCTTTCAGAGATTTTGATTTTGTTAAAGGCGCTTACAGAGCAGTTAAATGGAACGATGACACAAGAACTCTTTCGACTGTTGCATCAACTACTTTGGAAGGACTTGCTACAGCTTCTGAAGAAACTTTGGTTCAGTTACCAGAAGGCGCTATTTTAGTCGCAACAAGGTTAAGAGTTTTCTCTTCAGCTGATTATGCTTACTGTGCATATTACACTGTTGGAAGCAACTCTTATATGTATGTCTGCGTTGATGATGTTTCAGCAGTTGACAGGGTCTTAGTTAACCCAATCGGAACTAACGGTGAATCCGGATATAATTGGATGCAGAACTACTTTGTGACAAATGTTAACACAGCACCAAACATCAAAGTTGCAGAACCAAACAATGCAAGTAAAGTCTCTATTAACCCAATTTGGTACATCTCAAAAGTTAACAACTATTACGGAATTTCTTTAATCTCAAACAAAGGCTCAGTTGTTCAGAACTCAAAGCAAACAGCTTGGATTTCAATGTTTGTTAGTGCAACTGAAGGCGTCAAAAGAATTGGTGTTGAAATTCTTCCAGAGAACATTGGTGGTACTTCAACTGAGATTACAGAGGACTTCTTTACTTACATCAGAGCAAGACAGCAAGTTTTGAAGAATGTTGTAAATGGAACTTGTTTGTCATCTGACAACTCAACATATTATGACTACACAGAAGAAGGCGTTGTTGGCCCAAACTTAAACATTCCAACATCATATGTCCCAAGCTTTACAGGAAACAAAGTTACTATTGACAACATTGAGTACTCTATTTACAACTACACTTGCACAAAGTTTACATCAACTATTTACATAACAACAAAAGAAAACACAACATTAGACTTAGTTGCTCACGGCCGTGACGGAGTTGACTACACGGGCTCAATCGTTGACGATGACGCTTGTACAATCGGTGGATATGTTACAACTCAATGGAGAGGACAAGATCCTATTTGGGGCTTTGACTCAGTTGAGTTTGATTGGGAAGGTGAAACAAGAGTAATTGATGATTCTTCATTCGGTCAGGGATTTGTAAAGTTTAAGGCACAGATTACAACTACAGTTGAGTCAAAACCAATCAACGCTCCAGTCATTTTCTTGGATGATGGTACAATGTATGGAATGGTTGCTCATGACAATGCTATTTACACAGGCGCTTCATCTTGGTCTAATGCTTTACCAGCAGGCGGCATTGTACTTTATTCAGCTGACTTGGAAACAGTTGGTGAGACAACATATACTTACAGACCTCATAGATACAGTTTTGCTCAGTTGCCATGGTCAGCAATATATCGTTCAAACTCAGTTGGATTTGCTCAAAACTTTATAATTCAGACTGACAAGTTTAACAACACTAATGCAACTACATCTACTAACCTTTACAGAGGCTCTTCATCAGAAAGCATTGAGTCAAGATTTGTCGAAGCAGTCAACACAAATGTTTCTGACTTAAGATTTGGCGCTGGAACTAACCGATACACAGATGAAAACTATTTTGGTGGTGGAACACTTAGCGATCCAACTCAAGGCAATGCTGAAGATGCTGTTGTAATGACTTCAGGCGGTTGGAGAACAAGGGTAAGAAAAGACAGCAACTTCTACATCTTGCAGAACACATATACAGCCGGTGGACTTCTTATCCCACTTGGCATTTCATTTGCTCCAACTGAAACTGATATGGGAACATTGTTAACACCAGTTAACTCATTGGATCCAAACTTCTATGTTTCAGCATCTGAAGATGAAATGATTTACAAAGATGGTTCAGGAAGAGTTTACCGCATTACTATTAAAGCAGCAAAGAATGATTTGAAAGCGTTAGCTGATGACAGATACATTCTCATCAACACAACATCTTATTGGAATATGTGGGATTCAGTAATGAACAGAAAGCTCCATTATGCTGCAGATGAAAACGGAAGAACAATGTTTGGCTCAACTACTATTAAGATTTGGGCTGGTGCAAACTCATCTGGCATAACTTCATACATTCGAGCTGTTGCAGCCGCATTAAATCCAAGATATGCTGTGTTGCCAAGAATCCCAGTTACAGGTGTTATACTTCCTTATAAAACTTGTTACCGTATTTGGGTTGGTGATGAGCAATCATACCAGAGCGCAACAAGTGTTAGTTTGGAAACACAAGGCATTGATGTTTACTACACAGAAGTTGGACAGACAGTCGCAGCACCTCCATATAAATATACTTTGATTAACTCATTGGACGGAAGCAGTAAGATTTCAAAGAACACAAATGTTGGCACTACTTATCCGTTGACTTCATCTTCATCTTCTGTTTATCCTGTTTCAATGTTTGCTGAGTTTATTAACAACCAAGGCAATAATGACTTGATTAAAGAAAACTATGCAATGTATATCCTCAACTATTACGGGAATCAGGCTGTATTCAACTATGCTTACTCATCTGAGACTTTGGCCAACTTTGATTCCGACATTGCATTCTTCGTAATTCAAGGTCAGTATTATGCCTTTATGAATGAAAAGATTTACTCTATTTTGTACTCTGGAACATCGATTGCTTCTCAAGAGGCAATTATAGATGCAAGAGGAATGAAGTTTATTGGCAACACTCCAATGATTGCATTCTTCTACTCTCCATCTAAAAGAGCAATTTATAGCTTCACTGGTGATGCCAACTTAGCTAAAATCTTTGATGCTTCTAAGTTCTCTAAAATGGGTTATGATGACATGTCAATTTATAGACACTGGTATGATGAAACAACTCAGTCAATCTTCGCAGCAACTGATGCTGGCTTACTTGTATTTGGTCCAAACAACACTTACTGCTTTGAAGATTGGACAAAAGTAACAAATGTTCAGTTCAGCAATGACAATGTAACTCATGTTACAAATGACGGAGAGACTGTTGATTTTGTTTATTACCCAAAAGAAGGATTTACAGTTAAGCCATTGAATTTGGAAACTGCATTCTTTGGAATTGGCGCTAATCAATCAACATCTATTGACAGATGGGATATTGTACTTTATGACTTTACTGAAAAGAAAGAAAAGTCTTATATTAAAGTTGGTGTTCGCTCAATGACTGATATGTCAGTAAGAAGCGAAGATAAAGTGTTGGAAATCATGCCTAATGATTTTGATAAGTGGAGCAGCTCAGTCTTAATAAGATATGTCCCAAAACTTATCAAAGGTCAAGGCATAAGATTATATTTGGAAACTCCGTTAATCGTTCAGCGTATTGTACCTCATTATGTTGATAACGGAACTGGAACAGTAACAAGAAGAGGAATGTAAAAGAATATGTTTGCGGATAGAGAACTTCAAGTTAGACCATCATTGCAGAACTTCATTAACCTTAGCAACTCAGATGCTGACTTTGGTCGTTGGCTTAATGAAAACAACATTGACTATGGTAAATTATATGTAGATGCATCTGAAAATGATGTTAATGCTTTTCAAAATGTCCTTGATAGATGGGCTGCTGAGAAAGGCAATTACATAAACAATTTAGCAAAGGCTGATGCTACTGCAGCTAACACAATTCAAGACCAAGCAAATGCAACTGCTGCAGACAGTGCTGAACAGGAAGCTTCTGCTAATGCAACTGCAAACATCAATGCTGGTATGAACGCTGGTACTGCTGGGTTGTTAGGAAGTGCAAATGCTAACTCAAATGTCGCTGATACTGCAAATGCCATGTATCAAGGAAACAGAGCAACTCAAGCATCAACTCAGGCTGACTATTTAGAGAAAATGGCTGACTCTGCTGCATTGGACCAACAAGTTTCAAACTTGCAGAAAGGCGCTACTTTGAATACTATTGGTGCAGCTATTGGTGGAGCCGGAGCTGGTGCTTCTATGGGTGCATCTATATCAGACGAGAACATGAAAGAAGATCCAAGTTCTAATAACAAAGAAGTAGATATTAACGAACTTTTAGAGAAAGTTGAGCAGTTCTTTGAATTGAAGAAACGGCTTGATGAGTTGAAAGGAGCTAAATAATGTGGGCACAAGTGATCGGCGCAGTTGTGGGAGGTGTTGCAGGTGGTGTCGTTAATGGCATGGTCGCATACCAAACAAACAAAGACAGAGTAAGCGCATATAAACAGGCTGCTAAAGATGTAAAAGAAGCTGCTGAAAAGTACAGCGGTAAGAATGCATATAATAATATGCAAAATGCTGGAAATCAAGAGGCTGCTAATGTCAACAGAAATACATTGGCTGCAGGTGGTCAGATGGACAATGCATTTGGAACTCCTGCTATGAATGCTGCTGATTTGTCAAATGCAAACGGAACTTTACAAGGATATAAGCTTGGCGCTGGCAATGCTAAAACAGACATGGACTCTAAGTACTATAGAGATACTGCTCTTGCAAGAACTGCTATGAAACAGGCTGATATTGACTACAAAGCTGCTAACCAAACTATGCAAACTGCTATGAATGCAGCAGGCGGCCTTGCAGATGTTTACAAGAACATAAAGTCAAACAACAGCAACAAGTCTGATAACACATCAGATAACACATCAGATGAAAGTCAGAAAGAAGGCATTAACAATGAAAGTGGATTGCCTGAGTCGGACATTGAAGATTCAATGAGACAGCTTGAGACAATCAGTTACAAGTACAAAGATCCTTCAGTTCCTGGCTGTGATGATGAAAAGCATGAGTCTGGCTTTACTGCTCAGTCAGCTGAGAAAACACCTTTGTTTAATAAAGCTGTTTCAACAGGCGATGATGGTGTCAAACGAATTGACCAATGGAAATTGATGGAATCTTTAACAGCGGGCATTGCTCAGTTGCAAAGAGAGATTGATGAATTAGAGGGTAAATAAAATGGCTTTAGGAATGTTAAATCAAAACATCAACAATATAGGTTTACTAAGAGGTATTCAAAAGGCTAGGGAAGCCTCTAACCAGGCTTACATTGATTCTGCCTCAAATGGATTTACAGTTAGTAGACCTGTTTCGTATCGTACATATGATGCAAAACAAAATCGTGATGCTCAAGGAAAGTTTAGCAAAGGTTTTACACTAAGCAATGGAAGAATTGCAGATGACTATAAGGATACTAGAACGGAGAAAACCCTTCCTGTGGCATCAACAGCTATAGCAAATGCTAGATATGATCCTTCGGATGATAGCCTTAATATTACATATACATCTGGGCCAAAAGAATATAAGTTTAAGGCTGGCGGCAAAGAAGGCCTTGAAGAATGGATGAATGCTCCGTCTAAGGGAAGAATAACTCAGGAATGGCGTACTACTCATCATATATAAAACGGGAGATAAATTATGGCATTAGGAATGCTTAAGTCAAATATTGAAACATTGATTGAAAACAAAGAAATAAAGCCTGAGCAGCTTCCTGATAATTCTCAAATTCAGAAAGAAGCTAAACAGGTATATGACTCAAAATCAAACAATGATGAAGTTAATAACGATGCTGTTGAAGACTTTGTTAAAGACTTTGTTAAACAGCCTAAGAATACTCAGACAATCGACTGGGATAAAGTAAAGCTTTATAAGCCGAATGAAGATCCTTATTATAAAGTATCTGATGACTTTGATTGGAAGAACAACCCTGACCATGAACCTGACTTTATCGAGATTAAAGATAAGAAAGATGACTATCAGAAAGATGAAGATTTCTTAGGCCCAGATGAATATATTGATGAAAACGGCAACATACAGGTTGACCCTAACTGGAAGCCGGAAAACGCTGATGAAGATTTTGTTGGCCCTGATGAACAGTTGGCAGTAATTAACTCAGGACTTCCTGCTGAAATCGAGCAGCCTTATGATACATCTGATTACAACTTTGACTGGGACTATGACATTCAAACATTAGGTGTTAAAAGTCCAGAAGAAATCCCAGATGCACCTGTTGAGAATGCTGAACAGGCAAAGTCTAAACAAAGATTGATGAATTGGCTTAAGTCTCATGGACATGGTTTTATAATGCCAGAACCATCAGCAAGTAATATATCATCAGAAGAAGCAACAAATAATAAAGCATCAGGCTCTGGAAGAGCTGCTGGTTCATCTTTGCTTGGTAATATTGGCAATGCTTCTGGTTTAAGTTATACTGCTCCAAATGTTAGTCCATTAAATAAAGATGACAAGCACGGCGGACCAACTAACAGTACTGCTTCTGGTTCAGTCGAACTGCCCAACTCAGAAAAGCCAACTGAAAGAACAATGTCATTGAGCACAATCAACTCTGGTGAAACTATGTTTGGTAAATCAGGTATGTTAGGAAGCGCTAACCTCAACAAAGGTGGAGAAATAAAAGTTGGTCAAAGTGGCATTAAAGCCAACTTTACTGGCCATACTTCAAAACCAGAAGAATTGGCTCCTAAGCCAATTGCTAATACAGATAACGGAATTTATACTAACTTAATTATGCAAATATTAAGAGAGTTTCCAAACGGCTATTCAGATAACCAAATAACAATAACTGTAAATGGACAGAACGTTTTGGTTAACGGAAAGCAGCTTAGTCAACTTTCTGATATAGAAATAAATACACTTAAGGAGATCTTATAAGATGTGGGACGCTATTGTGACATTAGCTAAGACTCCAGCGGCAATCGTACTTGTTGCTGGAATTATTGCAATAATCTTTTATTGCATAAAGAAAGGTCTTTTCTCATTTAAGGGGAAAGGTGTTCAAATTGGTTTAACTGAAGCCGATACAAGAAATCTGATTCAGGCACAGTTAGATTACTCTAATGCAAAGTGTGAGGGCATGATTTCAAAACTGCCAAAAGATTTAGATACATACAGAACTAAATACATCATCGCTCGAGTTGAAGATGTAATTGAAAAGGCTATCATTTTCAATAACATGACTGAAGAAGAGCCTTACATTCGTTCTAAACAGGAATTGGTCTACCAAACAGTAATGAAGCGAGTTGATAATCCTTACTTCATGACAGATGAATTCAGAGCAATGGTTTATAAGTTTGTTGATGACTTGTTCAGAGAGCTTGTAAGAATGAAAAGGTGTTTTAATTAAGGAGGATAAAAGAAGGAGGCAATTACGCCTCCTTTTGTGTTTTATTCAAGTGCATTTAAGACCAGGTTAACTGCTACGATGCAGATAACTACTGCACAAATAGATAAAATCACCGATAACATTTATTCTACCTTCTCCCATTCTTTAAGTTCTATATCAGCCCAGTTCCACACCAGACACCAAAACACCAACCTACCATGAACATAAGCAACGCTGTGATAATAAATGCTATAACTGTCATTCTTTCTCCCCTTTATTCATTTCATTTATTATTCCATCCCCTTCAAGAATTTTAATAATTGAATCTATGTTTTCTCCAGAAACAATACAACGGTTTCCTTTGGCTAAATGTATTCTCAGAATTCCCATAATAGAATCTGTTTTACAGGTGTTGTTGTAGCGTTTATCCAAGTCCAAGTTTGTAATGGTGCAGTTAGGGTTAGTCCTAACAATGTTCGCCGCTTCTCTACAATGTACACTTGGGTCTATGTTAACAATGACTGTTTTCTGTTCCATAATTTTATTTCTCCTCTTGGGCAGTGGAGGCTTCGAACCTCATCTCGCAGATTGATGTAATCGCACTTTGCGCTCTACCGTTTATTTGTTGAGCTACACCTCGCCCTTATTCTATTCTTCTTTATCTTGTCTTCTCTTGTTTGGAAAGAAGATATATTTTCCAATACAGTCAAAGATTTTAAAGTCAAGCCAAATAAACGCAATAACCAAAAGTAGTTTAATCATTGTATTTCCCCTCTTTCATTTCGTTAATAACTTCATCAAAATCGCTTTTCCACATAAACATTGTAGTCTCAGGTGAATTCGGGAAGAAAACACAGCAATAAGGTTTATCTTTTGAAGCATCAGCAAATGTTCCAACACCTTCATAGTGTGGCTTATATTTGCATTTAAAGCCTTGTTCATACATAAATGTAATGAATGTTGCAATCTTTTGGTTTGTGTCCAAAACTATTCTCTGTGTCTCACCGTTTGGTTTCTTAATCTTAGCGATTGCAGTGCCTGCGAATAAGTTTACTGTTAACATCATTGTTACAAGCATCATTACCAATTTCTTCATATTCTTATCTCCTTACCTATATTAATATAGGTATTCTAATTAGTGTTTTCACAGAAAACTTTGAAATTTCTGTAATGTTCTTCTAACATAGATGAAGCCTCTTCTAATGAAAGACCTGCTTCTTCTATCAATTTTGTTATTTTATTAATTATTGTATTAAAACTATCGATACCGTAATGGGAGAGTTTCATTGCAACTTTGATTGATTCTTTAAAATTTGTCGTCATTGTCATCTCCATAGCAGTTGTCTGTGTCCAACTCTGGTCTATAAATGCCTCTTACTGTTTCTGGTATATATATTTCTTCATACTTTTCGTAATCTTCAAAACTAAGCTCTTTGTCTTCTCTTTGTTGCTTTTCTCCGTAAATCCAACCTTTAACGCCTAAGTAAACAAATGTTCCTAATTTAATAGGTCTTACATGTTTTCTCTTGAAGTAATCCATGTAATATATGGTGGCGCCGTCTGCTCTAAACTCTAATTTTGGATTGTTAACGCCTTTACACATTTTCTTTGCGTTTGCTAAGCAAGCTTCCCTAACTCTGAACCACATTCTGTCCCATGCTTTCTTATCTGTATAATTACTCTTCTCCCACTCATCCCAAGCCTTTTGAAATTCTACCTCCTGTTCAGCGGGAGGAAGAGCTGGCCTTCCTCTCTTTGCCATTCTATTTCAACGCCTCCATAAGTTTCTCTGGTTCAATATAACCAACCTTTGCTCCACAGGCTCCAAGGGCTGTAAAGTACCACAAGTCATCTGTTCTACAAGGCTGCTCAATGTTGTTGTTGTAAGAGTAGCCAAAAGACTCTGGCTTTGAATGTGCCCAGATAACTGTTGTCTTTGCAACGCCAGCAACAAGGTGTTGTAATGATGAATCAATGCATATTACTTCTTTAGCTGTCTTTGCTAGAACATAATAAGCCAAATAAGGCATTGTTGCTTTTACAACAAAGTCATAGTCAGGAGAAGGCTCATTTGGCAACTGATAAAGAATGATTGCTGTCTTTGGATTAGCCTCGTGATAAAGTTTAACAAACTCATTTGCCTTTTCTATTGGGTAATGTCTCTTAAGTGGCTCATTGTCGTAGTTGTAAGGCTGCTTACTCCAATCAGGTTTTCCTGTTGGTTTGCCGTCTTTTCCTATTTCAGAAGGAACTTGAACTAATGGTGACTGGCCACCTGTGAACTGCATAATTACATAGTCTTCGAAGCCTTTATCTTTAATAAGCTTCTTAAGGCCGTCAACCATACCTATCAATGCTGGGTACTTCTTTGTTGGCTCCAAAATTGATTTAACTTTTGTTCCTTTCTCTGTATCAGTAAAAGGAATGTTCATCAATTTAGCCCAAGCCTGAGAGTAATTCAATTTCTTGAAAACAAAGTCAGACATATCATAAAGACGATGAAGAACAAGCTCACCGTCATTTGACTGTGCATCCAAAACCATATCTCTCAATTCATTTGGTTTGTAAACGCCCGCAACATAAGGACAGCTTTCAAATGTATCATAGTATGGTGAACATACATAGAACTCATAGTCCTTATTACCATTGTCGTCACCGTTCTCTTTGATATAACTAATAAATGATGCAAGAGCTATATTAAAGCCTGTTCCACCTGCTGCGTTAATGTAAAATTTTCTCATTATATTTATTCTCCTCTTATTTCTCTTATTGTCGTTGGTTTGCCTTTAAGAAAGCACTGACTCTCTCCAAGACTGTTATAAATTAGTTGATTTCCATAATACAAAACAAAGTGAGACTTTCCATTATAGTCAAATCTCACAGCTCTATATACATGATCATCTGGTAATGCTTCATAGTCTTTCTTTATTACTCTAATATTGCACAACTTGTATGGATTATTTACAAAGAACTCTTTATCAATACCTTCTTCATATACCCAAGCATCATAAAGAGTTTCAAATATTGCTTTTGGTGTTGGCACTAAGTTGTTTAATCTCATTGCTGCAAAGATGTAACACTGAGCTAAACAACTCCACTTTCCAGCAGCTTCAAAGAAATCTTGTAAATTAGTCTTGCTCATCTTCTATCTCTTCTCCGTTCTCATCGTAAAGGTATTCGCACTCAACCCAGTCTCTCCCTTCAGCTGCAAGGGATATGATGTTTGTGTCAGTAAATCCTTCTGGTCTTAAAGGCATCAAATTCTCCTCTTCATCAACGAACGAAACCATCGGTGACCTTACGCCAAGTTTGTCAGTAATCAAAACATAGAATGCTCGAACGCGTTTAAGGTCATCATTACCAAAGATTGTCCAAATATAATCAACTGTTTCACCAATTGTTTCAGGTACTACCTTTGGATTCTTCTTTAATTCATTAAACAATTTTCGGCATTCTGCAACTGTCTTACCTGTTGTGATGCCGACTGTCATAATAATTGAACCAAATAAAGAATTGTATAAAGGGTCAATTCTTTTCCTTACATTCTTTCCAATTTTCTTTGCTTTTGAACTCAATTTATTTCTCCTCTTCTGTAAATTTGTTGTAGTTTGTTGTCTTTATTGATTTCTGTGGTTGTGGATGACTGCGCAAAGATAGTGTTGTGCCCTGAGCTGTTGTCATCAACACTGCAAGGTCAGGATCCTTGTTCACTTCTTGAATCAATTTCTCAAGCATTGCTGTGTCATCTGCTGAGATGTAAAAGTGACCGAGTGTTGCAGCAGCCTTCTCATTTGCATCGCGCATTTTCTTCCATTCCAAGAAGTCTTTATAATCTTCTTGCAACTTTGCAAGTTCGCACATCATCTCTTCAACTGTGTTCTTAACAGCTGCAAGTTCTAATTTTACATCTTTATTAAACATTTATTTCTCCTTCTCTTTAATTAGTGAAAAAAGCTTTTTCTCTTGCTTTACGGGCAGCTGACATCTTTGCCCTATATGTATAGTGTAAAAGGTTAGCCAGCGCTCTAAGAGATCTTTCAAATAAGCATTTTCTTGCTCCAGGAAAATTATTCTGCCTTGTAAAAGAGTTACAACATCAGCCATGTTTCAATCTCCTATTGAAATGCCATTTTCAATTTCGTCCCGGTCTCCTTGAATTCGCAGTACTCCTCTTGATCAAGGATATGGTGTTGTTTTAATACTTCAAGATATGCAAGTCGTCTTGCCATACAAGATTTATAACCACTATCTATATACCAAGAGTACCACCCGCGGACTTCGTCGTCCCAGACACCTTTGGAATCAAATTGGAACCAATCGTACATGTGACGAAGCTTCTGTGTTGTCTTCTTAACAAGATGAGTCGAGGAATTAACATGTCGACTGTATTCTTTATACTCTTTAGCATGAGCTTTACGTTCTTCGACGTGTTTATTCCAAAGGGCTTCAAGCTCCTCTAATGATGAAATCTCAGGCTTACCTAACTGACACCATCTATAACTATAACCTTGATAATGCTGTGTAGCTGTATCTGAGTCTGTATCCTCGTATTTCTGTTTAACCATTTGCCAAAGAGTAAGTTTCTTATCTTTAACCAAATAGTTTTGTACTGCCTTGAGATGATCCTCAGTATGAGGTGACTTTAGGCCTAGCTTGTTGAGACGATAGGCGACATTGGCTACTGTAAGATTACACAGTTTAGCTATTTCAGATACCGTGTAAGTCACTTTACAACCCTCCCTTAATACCAAACTCGTTTACCATCTACGAGTTTCCAATGCCTACCCTTGAGAGTTTCAGATATCTTCTTTCGAGTTTCCTCGGAAGTCGTATGACCTTTCTTTGCTTCCGACAGTTTTCTTTTAAATTCGTCAGACAGTTTTCTACCTCTACCTGCCTCAGAAATCTTTCTTCTTGTCTCATCTGAAAGTTTCGTACCCTTCAATGATTCAGAAATCTTTCGTTTAGTTTCTTCCGAGAGTGAACCATGTTTTCTTCCTTTCAGTGATTCAGACAACTTTTTCCTAGTTTCTTCGGATACAGGTGGTAGTTTTCTACCTCTCCGTTTTACAGACATCACCCTTCTCCATTCTTCAGATTTTGGTCTTCCTTTATGATGTAAACTGGTATGTTCACTAAGTTTCAAGAAAATCAGCTCGTCAGCCGGACGATCATAGTAAATTCCCCAATCTATTAAATCTTGAACGGTGCTATCAACAACGGCTCCAGTTTTAATAAGCTCTAATCGATGATGACAAACCCATTTCTCTGGACTATTTACTGCTTCTTTGTAATTCTCGATATTGCTAATGTCTTCACAACAAAATTTCTTTACATAGAACTTACAAATCATTTTACCTCTCCTTTCGACCAGTTTTATAGCCCATATAGAAAATACCAGCAAACAAGCCTACTCCAATTAATATACCTGCGATTACATACAATGTTATCATAATTTACTCTCCTTAGTTTAATTAGTGGAAATTATTTTACTGCTTTTAGCTATTATGTAACCGTGATAAGCGTTACCCATTTTAAAGCCTCGAATGTTTCTATATCCAAGAAATTCACAAACTTCAGCTAATGTATTAAAATACAATGTTTCAGTTCGACGATTGTCTAGCACGTAGCCAGAAGTTTTGTAGTGTTTACCTTTATGAGCGAAGCTCATCTTCTTTCTAGTTTCGATAGTACAATGTGTATCTTTGCGCATTGATTAACCCTCTTAATATTATTATAGAAACATATCTTTTTGAATATTTTATGTATGTGTATTTATATCTTTTTTGTTTATTTATTTATTTGTATATAGGTTATAGAGTGAACACAACACTATTCAAAAAGATATGTTAGCTGCTAGTTCTGGTACTTTGCTTTGATTCT
>ODAJ014739027.1_pt1 | contig 44616 bp, 29 predicted proteins | sample 1539241 | NCBI WGS metagenome assembly ODAJ01 (sample SAMN02144231, study PRJEB22623) | gut metagenome | biome: sheep rumen | host: Ovis aries | place: New Zealand
TAATTCGAGTAATTCGTGGTCAAATATAATTCGTTTAATTCGAGTAATTCGTGGTCAAATATAATTCGTTTAATTCGAGTAATTCGTGGTAGTAAGAATTCGCGTAATCAGAAGGTAACGCGGAAGGTAAAGCGTATGCCCCAGCGCTTGGTGTCGGGATAGTGATAGTTGAGGCGGTGGACATATTCGACGTGGAAGAGTTTGAATATGTTGTGGACGCCCACCACCATCTCGAAGTACGGCTTGCGCGGATTGATCATGTGCGAGACGTACTGGAAATCGCCGCTCTTGTAGACGCCAGGGAAGAACATCAGCGTAGGGTCGCCCGCATTCTGGGCCAGGAAGGGATTGTTCCTGTCGGTGAGCTTGCCCCAGAGCATGTTCAGACCGATAAACTCACGCCACTTCAGCTTCTTGATGAGGGGGATGCGGTTCAGTATCTTGCCGTTCATGTCCCACGAGATGAAGGTGGACACGTTGCGGTCGGTCAGGAACTCCATGTTGCGGACCAGGCTGAACGAGTTCAGCTCCATGATGTAGCTGAGATTGGCGGCAGGCATCACCAGGAAGGGGAAAGGCACCTTGTTCCACTGCATACTGTAGGTGCCGTAGCAGTCTATCTTGCCCCACGAATGCAGCCAGAAGCGCTTGTAGATGTTGAGTTCCGTGAAGTTGTAGTTATATTCGCTGCCGAGGATGCCCTTCACACCTACCGTGTGCTTGATGCTCATGATGGGCGAGTCGAAGTTGGTGGGCACACGGCGGGCCTTGGTGTTGAGGTAGGTGGCACCGGGCTGGTACTCGAGACCTACGGTGGCCTCGGTGAACTTTATCTTGTGGTGCATGGACATGCGCTGGTCGGGCACGAACTGGCCCGTGGCATCGTATGTACCGTTGTCGAGCGTCTGGTAGAATAGCGCACCGGCACCCTCGTTCCACTCGCGTCGCAACTGGGTGGTAAGGCGGAAACCGTTCTCCCACTCCCAGTCGAGCAGCAGGTTGTAGCGCTCGAAGTAGTTCATGTGCTTCACGGGGGTCCACTTCAGGGCGAAGAAGACGTTATCCTTGTCGGTGGGCACAAACTTGTCGCTGGGCGAACATACGTCGTTGGTGTAGGTGAAGGTGAGGTTGTGGCAGGGGTACTCTCGGGGCAGGTGTTCCTTCTTGTTGAACGAGTAGGTAACCTCGCCCATACCCTTCCAACGCTTGTCGCCGAAGCCGTACTTGACATATCCCTTGGCAAAGAGGTGGGGACTGAGGGCTGCGGTGGTCTGGGCGCTGGCGCGAAGGCGAAAGCCCTCCACAAAGTTGCTGCCTATCATGGTGTTGATGGGGCCGATGTCCACCAGGCTCTTCTTGTCGGGGTCGATGGCCGTCTCCACATAGTTCTCGATGAAGGCCTTGCCCACCCAGATGATGTACTTCATGCCGGGGATGTTCTTGATGCGCTCCAGCAGCAGGCTGAGTTGGTTCTCGCTCTTGGTCAGGGGCGTGGGCCGGAACTCCTCCCAGAAGGCTTCGTCGCGCATCTGCGCCGAGCTCTCCACTTTCACGTCACCACGTATCTTGAAGTTGCGGTCGGGAATCATCGTGAAGTCGAAGCCGCTATAACGGACGGTGCGCTCCACCTGCAACTTCTGGATGAAGGAGGCAAGTTTCAGCTGGACAATCATCTTGTTGTCCTTCACCACCTGTTCGCCCGTGGGCAGGGGCTCGAAGTCGAGTATCATGTCGAGATGCTCCACATAGTTGACATCGCTGCGCGCCGGTATGTTCAGGTGGGCCTTCTTCAGGCGCCACGTGGAGTCGGCCAGGATGTAGAGGGAGCCGGAGAATCCGAAGTCCTGGGCATTGTTGGGGGTGAAGTCGACCTGGAAACACTCCTGCTTGTCCACCATCAGGGTGTCTACGATAAAGTAACGATAGAAGCCAATTGCCTTCTTCGTAGATATGGGACTGATGAAGGGGAACTGGAAGAGGCGGACATCGTCCTTGTAGATGTCGATGTCCTGGAAGCAGTCGGCCAGCATGTTGGTCACGATGTCACCTGTATTGATGAGGTCGGTGACGCCCTCGTTGTGCTGGCCCACGACGATGGTCTTCTCCACCTTGGGACTCTTGCGGTAAATCTGACGGCTGACTTTCTCCTCCACGGTCAGGGGCAGGATGAGTTTGCCCGTCTCGGGACAGGTCTCGACGTGTTCTTTCAGGAATGGGAAATGCTTGAAGTGGTCGTCCTCGAACACCTTCTCGGTAAATTCATTAAGGGCCAGGGTCATCTTCTCATATTTCTGATACGAGAAGTAGTCCTGGGCATAGAGGTCGCTCGACTTCTTGGCGGCAATGACCTTGCGCATCATCTCCACGGCGGGATTGTTCTTGCGGCTGTACTTCTGACGCTTCTTCACAACCTCCACCTCCTTCAGGCTGCTGGCCGTCTCCACGAGCGTGACGTCCAACTTCTGCTCCTTGCCATCGGTCTCGGCCAGAAAGTGGTCGTAACCAATGATGGAGAACAGCAGCTGCCCTTTTCGTGCAGCAATCTTGTAGTGACCGTTGATGTCACTGATAACCATCGTAGACTTGTCGTCAACGTAATAGACAATTACTCCAGGCATAGGCTCGCCAAACTCCTTGTCCACGATGTTGCCTGTAACCATTTGCGCAGCCATCTTCACAATGGCTGTCAGCAAAAATAAGAAGAATATAAAGAATTTCTTATACACTAATGGAATGCTCTCTTGAATTCGGGTGCAAAGTTACGAATAAGTGAGCAAAATGCCAAACTTGTGATAAAAAAAAAGGGGGATGCACCGGCGGTGCATCCCCCTTTTCGGATAAATACTGATAATATATCAGGATTACATTTCGTCGAGGTCGAGAATCGACTTACGAGTAGCCATGGCACGGTCGAAGTCCTCCTTGGCACCGACGATAATCTTGTCGAACTCGCGCAGACCCGTACCAGCCGGGATAAGGTGGCCGGAGATCACGTTCTCCTTCATGCCCTCCAGGCGGTCGGTCTTGCCGTTGATTGCAGCTTCGTTGAGCACCTTCGTGGTCTCCTGGAACGATGCAGCAGAAATGAAACTGCCAGTCTGCAATGCAGCACGCGTGATACCCTGCAGAATCTGCGTCGACGTGGCAGGCACGGCATCGCGCACCTCAACCAACTTCATATCGCGGCGCTTCAGCATGGAGTTCTCGTCACGCAACTTGCGTGCGGTGACAATCATACCCTTCTGCATGGTCTCGCTGTCGCCAGCGTCGATGACCACCTTCTTGCCCCAGATGCGATCGTTCTCCTCTGCGAAGTCGAGTTTATCGACAACCTGCTGCTCGAGGAAGCGAGTGTCGCCAGGCTCGTTGATCTGGACCTTGCGCATCATCTGTCGCACGATAACCTCGAAGTGCTTGTCGTTGATCTTCACACCCTGCAGACGATATACGTCCTGAATCTCGTTGACGATGTACTCCTGCACAGCCGTGGGGCCCTTGATGGCCAGGATGTCGGCCGGAGTGATAGCACCGTCGGAGAGTGGTGTACCAGCGCGTACGTAGTCGTTCTCCTGTACCAGAATCTGCTTCGACAGGGGCACGAGATACTTCTTCACATCGCCCACCTTGGGAGTGATGATAATCTCGCGGTTACCACGCTTGAGCTTGCCCATCGTAACCTCACCATCGATTTCGGCCACAATGGCAGGATTTGACGGATTGCGGGCTTCGAAGAGCTCGGTCACACGAGGCAGACCACCAGTGATGTCACCACCACCGCCACCCAGTGCACGAGGTATCTTAACCAGAACGTCACCTGCCTTCACGGTCTGCTCGTCATTAACTACGATGTGACCATTGATGGGGAAGTTATAGGTGCGCAGGAGCTCGCCATTCTCATCAAGAATATGGGCCGAAGGTACAATGGTGCGGTCCTTAGACTCCGTCACAATCAGTTCGCGCTGACCAGAGATTTCGTCGGTCTCGACACGATAGGTAACACCTTCTATGACATTCTCGAACTGGACGCGACCAGGCATTTCGGTTACGATAACGGCATTGAAGGGGTCCCACTTGGCAATGACATCACCCTTCTTCACCTCATCGCCTTCCTTATTGTAGAGCGTAGAACCATACGGTACGCTCTGAGCCAAAAGGACAATACCTGTCTTGGGCTCGATGAAACGCACCTCAGCCAGACGACCTACGACCATCTTGGCATTCTTGCCTTCGTCATCGACAAAGTCAACGGTACGGAGTTCGTCGAAGTTAAGCTTGGCATCGTATTTAGCCACAATCATGGCATTGGCAACAGCGTTACCGGCCACACCACCGGCGTGGAACGTACGCAGTGTCAGCTGGGTACCAGGCTCACCGATAGACTGGGCTGCGATGACACCTACGGCCTCACCCTTCTGCACCATGCGTGCAGTTGCCAGGTTACGACCGTAGCACTTCATGCAGACGCCATGCTTCGACTCGCAAGTGAGCACGGAACGAATCTCTACGCTCTCGATGGGGCTGTCCTCAATCTCCTGTGCCTTGGCTTCGGTGATTTCCTCGCCGGCGGCACAAATGAGTTTGCCCGTGATGGGATGGATGATGTCGTGAACGGATACACGACCCAGGATGCGCTCGTAGAGACTGGAGATGACTTCGTCACCATTCTTCAGGGCTGTGCAAACCAGACCACGCAGCGTGCCGCAATCCTCCTCGTTGATGATGACATCGTGAGAGACATCGACCAGACGACGGGTCAGGTAACCTGCATCGGCCGTCTTCAGGGCGGTATCGGCCAGACCCTTACGGGCACCGTGCGTAGAGATGAAGTACTCCAGCACCGACATACCCTCCTTAAAGTTCGAGATAATGGGGTCTTCGATAATCAGAGGCTCGGCACCGGCCTTCTGGGGCTTGGCCATCAGACCACGCATACCCGAAAGCTGACTGATCTGTCCCTTACTACCACGGGCACCAGAGTCGAGCATCATGTAAACGGCATTGAAACCTTGGTCGGCCTCCTTCATCTCCTTCATCAGAATCTCGGAGAGGTCGTTGTTGATATGGGTCCATGCATCGATAACCTTGTTGTAGCGCTCCTTGTCGGTGATGAAACCCATTCCGTAGTCTTGCTGGATGGCCTCGACCTCGTCGTTACCACGATGGATGAGGGCTTTCTTCTCCTCAGGAATGATGATGTCGCCCAGGTTGAACGACAGACCACCTTCGTAGGCCATCTTGTAGCCCAGGTTCTTGATACCGTCAAGGAAGTCGCAGGCACGAGCCACACCCACCGTCTTGATGACCAGTGTGATAATGTCGCGCAGGTTCTTCTTGGAAATGGTCTCATTGAAGAAACCTACCTCCGTGGGAACAACCTCGTTGACAATGACACGACCTACTGACGTCTCAACCATGTGCTTGCCAATAGTTCCATCCTCCAGTTTGTCATCAACGACAACCTTGATGGGAGCATGGATGTCTACGGCCTTCTGGTTGTAGGCAATAATTGCCTCCTCCGGACCATAGAAGGTCAGACCAGCGCCCTTGGCACCAGGACGCAGTTTGGTGATATAATAGAGACCCAGCACCATATCCTGTGAAGGTACGGTGATAGGAGCACCGTTGGCCGGATTCAGGATATTGTGGCTCTGGAGCATCAAGATTTGTGCTTCCAGGATAGCCTCGTTGCTCAAAGGCAAGTGAACGGCCATCTGGTCACCGTCGAAGTCGGCATTGAATGCTGTACAAGCCAGCGGATGAAGCTGAATAGCCTTGCCCTCAATCATCTTGGGCTGGAATGCCTGAATACCCAGACGGTGCAGTGTCGGTGCACGGTTGAGCAACACAGGATGTCCCTTCATGACATGCTCCAGAATATCCCAAATGATGGGCTCCTTGCGGTCTACAATCTTCTTGGCCGACTTCACGGTCTTAACGATACCACGTTCGATAAGTTTGCGGATGATGAACGGTTTGTAGAGCTCGGCAGCCATCAACTTAGGCAGACCGCACTCGCCCATCTTCAACTCGGGACCTACAACGATAACCGAACGGGCAGAATAGTCGACACGCTTACCCAGCAGGTTCTGACGGAAACGACCTTGCTTACCCTTCAGTGAATCGGAAAGGGACTTCAGAGGACGGTTATTCTCCGTCTTCACGGCACTGCTCTTGCGACTGTTGTCGAACAGACTGTCCACAGCCTCCTGCAGCATACGCTTCTCGTTGCGGAGAATGACTTCGGGAGCCTTAATCTCGATGAGGCGCTTCAGACGGTTGTTGCGGATGATAACGCGGCGATAGAGATCATTGAGATCGGAAGTGGCAAAACGACCACCATCCAGAGGCACCAGAGGACGCAGTTCGGGAGGTATGACAGGAAGTATCTTCATGATCATCCACTCAGGACGGTTGCGGTCGCGACTTGCGCGGAACGACTCTACCACCTGCAGACGCTTCAGTGCATCGTTCTTACGCTGCTGGGCACCTTCCTGGTTGGCAAGGTCACGGAGCTGGAACGAAAGGCTGTCGAGATCGACACGAAGCAGCAGGTCATAAACGGCCTCTGCACCCATCTTGGCAATGAACTTATTGGGATCTGTATCTTCCAGATAGGCATTCTCCTTCGACACATGCTCCATAACCTCCATGTATTCTTCCTCAGAGAGGAGGTCGTTCTCCTCAAGAGGACGTCCCAGAGATTCTATCTTGACACCAGCCATAGCACCCAACTGGATGACTACATAACGCTCGTAATAGATAATCTGATCGAGTTTCTTGGTGGGGAGGCCCAACAGATAACCTATCTTGTTGGGGAGGGAACGGAAGTACCAAATATGAGCCACGGGCACCACGAGGGCAATGTGTCCACTGCGCTCGCGACGAACCTTCTTCTCGGTAACCTCGACACCGCAGCGGTCGCAGACAATGCCTTTATAACGGATACGCTTGTACTTTCCGCAGTGGCACTCGTAGTCCTTAGTGGGACCGAAAATGCGCTCGCAGAACAGACCATCGCGTTCGGGCTTATAGGTACGATAGTTGATGGTCTCGGGCTTCAGAACCTCGCCATACGAATTTTCCAGGATTTCCTCAGGAGAGGCCAGTCCGATGGTAATCTTCGTAAAATTAGTCTTTATCTTACTTTCTTTCTTAAAAGCCATAGTTTTACCTTTTTAGTTGTATCCGTTAATCGAGGGTTACACTCAGGCCTAAGCCCTTGAGTTCATGCAGCAGAACGTTCAGAGACTCGGGGATACCCGGGGTAGGCATAGCCTCGCCCTTTACAATAGCCTCGTAAGCCTTGCTGCGACCTACAACGTCATCAGACTTGATGGTCAGAATCTCCTGCAATACATGCGAAGCACCGAAGGCCTCGATGGCCCAAACCTCCATCTCACCAAAACGCTGACCACCAAACTGGGCCTTACCGCCAAGAGGCTGCTGCGTGATAAGACTGTACGGACCAATGCTACGTGCGTGCATCTTATCCTCAACCATGTGACCCAGTTTCAGCATGTAGGCAACACCTACAGTTGCCAACTGGTCGAAGGGCTCACCTGTGGCACCATCGTAAAGCTGCGTTGAGCAATAACGTGGCAGGCCGGCCTTCTCTGTCCAGACGTCAAGATCCTCAAGCGTTGCACCATCGAAGATGGGAGAAGCGAACTTGACACCCAGTTTCTTACCGGCAGCACCCAGAATGGTCTCGAATATCTGACCAATATTCATACGAGAGGGCACACCCAGGGGGTTAAGCACGATGTCGACAGGTGTACCATCGGCCAGGAAAGGCATATCCTCCTGACGGACAATCTTCGACACGATACCCTTGTTACCATGACGACCGGCCATCTTATCGCCGACACCCATCTTACGCTTCTTGGCAATGTAAACCTTTGCCATCTGAATGATGCCTGCGGGAAGTTCGTCGCCAATGGTGATGGCAAACTTCTTGCGCTTCATCTCGGCATCCAGCAGTTTGAACTTCTTCAGATAGTTGATGACCAATTTCGAAATAAGTTCGTTGACATGTTCGTCCTTGGTCCAACCTGAGAGCTGGATGGCCGTGAAGTCGAGAGCCTCAAGTGCTCCGGCGGTGAACTTGGCACCTACAGGAATGACCTCAGCACCCATGTAGTCCTTAACACCACAAGACGTAAGAGCCTTGTTCTTGCCCTTACCCTTCGTAAGCTCTAACAACTTATCGATAAGAATAGCCTTGAGGTCGGCCACCTTGTTCTCAAACTCTTCGTCAATAGCAAGCAAACGGGGCTTGTCCTGCAACTTGGCAGAACGTGTCTTGATAGCACGTGAGAAGAGTTTCTTGTCGATAACCACACCATTGAGCGAGGGATTGGCCTTCAGGGAAGCATCCTTCACGTCACCGGCCTTATCACCGAAGATAGCACGAAGCAATTTCTCCTCGGGACTGGGGTCGCTCTCGCCCTTAGGTGTAATCTTACCTATCATGATGTCGCCGGGAGCCACTCGTGCACCAATGCGGATAATACCGTTCTCATCAAGGTCCTTCGTTGCCTCTTCGCTGACGTTGGGGATGTCACTGGTCAGTTCCTCATAACCACGCTTGGTCTCGCGAACCTCCAAAGAGAATTCCTCGACATGGACACTGGTCATGATATCGTCGCGGACGATGCGCTCGTTCAGCACGATAGCATCCTCATAATTGTAACCCTTCCAGGGCATGTAGGCCACCAGGAGGTTCTTACCCAGTGCCAACTCTCCATTCTCTGTAGAATAGCCTTCAGTCAGGATATCGCCCTTCGTAACCCTATCACCCTTGTTGCAGATAGGACGAAGGTCGATGGTCATATTCTGGTTCGTACGGCGGAACTTCGGAATACGGTACTCCTTAAGCGCGGGCTCAAAGCTTACAAATTCCTCGTCCTCGGTGCGATCATAGAGAATGCGGATGGTAGTTGCATCAACATATTCCACAGTACCATCGCCTTCGGCCGTAATCATAGTGCGGCTGTCCTCACAAACCTGCTTCTCGATACCTGTACCTACGATAGGAGCTTCGGTACGGAGCAAGGGAACGGCCTGACGCATCATGTTAGATCCCATCAGTGCACGGTGAGCATCGTCGTGCTCAAGGAAGGGAATCATGGCTGCTGCAATAGATGCAATCTGCTGAGGAGCAACATCCATCAGGTTAACCTCAGAGGGAGGTACTACGGGGTAGTCGTCGTCTCGGCGACACTTTACGCGCGAACGGATGAAGGTACCATCGTCGTTCAAGGGAGCATTTCCCTGACCGATCACCTGACCTTCTTCCTCCTCGGCTGTCATGTACCTGATGCCCTCGTTGCTCAAGTCTACTACACCATCCTTAACAACACGATATGGAGTCTCGATGAATCCGAGATCGTTAATCTTAGCGTATACGCAGAGCGAACTAATCAGACCGATGTTGGGGCCTTCAGGAGACTCAATGGGGCAAAGACGGCCATAATGAGTATAATGCACGTCACGCACCTCGAAACCTGCACGTTCACGTGACAAACCGCCAGGACCTAAGGCTGACAAACGGCGCTTGTGTGTCACCTCTGCCAAAGGATTGGTTTGATCCATGAACTGCGACAAGGCATTTGTTCCAAAGAAGCTGTTGATGACACTGGAAATGGTCTTGGCATTAATCAGGTCAACGGGCTGGAACACCTCATTGTCGCGGACATTCATACGCTCACGAATCGTACGGCTCATACGAGCCAGACCAATGGCGAACTGATTGCTCAGCTGTTCGCCTACGGTGCGAACGTGACGGTTCGACAGGTGGTCGATATCGTCAACTGCCGCCTTCGAATTAATAAGTTCAATGAGGTATTTGATAATCTCAATGATGTCTTCATTAGTCAGGACACGCACCTTCGGATCGGTATCCAGTCCCAACTTACGATTTATGCGATAGCGACCTACCTCACCCAGGTCATAGCGCTTTTCTGAGAAGAACAGATTGTAGATAACTTCGCGTGCACTGGCATCATCGGCAGGATCTGCATTACGCAACTGGCGATAGATGTGCAGAATGGCTTCTTTCTCGCTGTTTGAGGTATCCTTCTGCAATGTATTGAAGATGATGGAATAGCCACTGGTGTTGGCATCCTCCTTCAGTATCAAAACATTTTCTACACCGCTATCCAGAATCAAATCTATATTCTCCGCTGTCAGTTCGGACTCACGTTCCAAAACGACCTCATTACGCTCCACGGAGATAACCTCACCCGTATCCTCATCAACGAAATCCTCAACACGGCTCTTCAATACACGTGCTGCAAGCTTCTGACCAATATACTTCTCGAGGTTGCTTCTCGTAGCAGGGATTTCCTCCGTATGAACGAAGATTTCGAGGATATCCTTATCCTTCTCAAAACCGATGGCACGAAGCAGAGTCGTTACGGGCAACTTCTTCTTACGGTCAATGTAAGCATACATTACATTATTGATATCCGTAGCAAACTCAATCCATGAACCCTTGAAGGGAATGATACGAGCCGAATAGAGTTGCGTACCATTGCTGTGGATACTGCTGCCAAAGAATACGCCCGGAGAGCGGTGCAACTGAGAAACGACAACGCGCTCGGCTCCATTAATAATGAACGTGCCGTTGTCAGTCATATAAGGGATGGGACCCAAGAATACATCCTGGATTACGGTATCAAAGTCCTCATGCTCGGGGTCGGTGCAGAAGAGTTTGAGTTTTGCCTTCAAGGGCACAGCATAGGTCAGTCCTCTCTCCAAGCACTCTTCGATGCTATAGCGAGGAGGATCGATGTAATAATCCAAGAATTCCAACTGGAAATTGTTGCGGGTGTCCGTAATAGGGAAATTCTCGGAGAACACCTTATACAGACCATCGTTCTTTCTCTGCTCAGGTGGCGTGTCCAACTGCAGGAAGTCGTTGAACGACTTTAGTTGGACTTCCAGGAAATCCGGATAGGGCATCGGATTCTTTACAGAAGCAAAATTTACTCTGTTGTTGTTAAGTTTAGAAGCCATCGGTTAATTTTCGATTTGACTATTTAGAAAATACAATAAAGTGTCAGCGCAATTTATAGACACAAAAAGGTAAAGAACCCCCTACCAGAGGATCCTTTACCGTAAGTCCTATAACAGGACCTTTTCTTACTTCAGCTCAATTTCAGCGCCGACCTCTTCGAGGGTCTTCTTCAGAGCCTCGGCATCAGCCTTGGGCATGCCCTCCTTCAGAGTGCTGGGAGCACCATCAACGAGGTCCTTAGCATCCTTCAGGTTCAAGCCACAAGCTTCCTTGACGGCCTTTACAACCTGGAGCTTGTTAGCACCAGCTGACTTCAGTACTACGTCGAAATCAGTCTTCTCCTCAGCAGCGGGAGCAGCGGCACCACCAGCGGCGGGACCAGCAACAGCAACAGCTGCAGCAGCGGGCTCAATTCCATACTCATCCTTCAGGATGGTTGCCAACTCATTAACTTCCTTCACTGTCAAGTTTACCAACTCTTCAGCAATAGCTTTCAAATCTGCCATTTTATTCAAAAATTTGTTTGTTTGTTACTTTTGTTAATAAATCTTAGGCGGCGATAGAATCGATTACTCGGCCTTCTCGCCAAGAGTCTTGAGGACTCCGTGGATAGTGTTCTGTCCACTCTGCAGAGCCGACAGTACATTCTTGGCAGGAGACTGCAGCAAAGCAACAATCTCTGCGATAACTTCGTTCTTGCTCTTGATGGAGCACAATGCATCAAGTTGTTCAGGACCAACGTAGCATCCCTCCTCGGCATAGGCAGCCTTCAGTTCGGGCTTAGTAACCTTCTTGGCCTTCAGTTCCTTAATCATCTTGGCGGGAGCGTTGGCAACCTGAGTGAACAGCACGGCGGTGGTGCCTTTCAGTGTACCATACAAGGCAGAGAAATCTACCTCAGAAGCCTCCAGTGCCTTGTGCAAGAGGGTGTTCTTTACGAGCACCATCTTGATGCCACTCTGGAAGCACTTACGACGAAGTGCACTTGTAGACGAAGCATCCATACCTTCCACATCTACAAGGTAGAAGTGGGGATACTGCTGCAGGGTCTCACCCAGCTGTGCAATAATTGTAACTTTATCTTCCTTTCTCATGATTGTCTACGTTTTTTATGCAATTTCTTCTACAGCCTTAGGATCAACCTTGATACCGCGGCTCATAGTACTCGAAAGATAAATACTCTTGACGTAAGTTCCCTTAGCAGCAGCGGGCTTCAGCTTGATGATGGTATTGATAAACTCCTTGGCATTCTCCAGGATCTTCTGGGCATCGAATGACACCTTACCGATTGAAGCATGCACAATACCGGTCTTATCAACCTTGAAGTCAATCTTACCCTGCTTAACCTCACGAATAGCCTTGGCAACATCCATGGTCACCGTACCACTCTTGGGGTTAGGCATCAAGCCACGGGGGCCCAGGATACGGCCAAGAGCACCAATCTTACCCATGATAGCGGGCATGGTGATGATGACGTCGATATCAGTCCAGCCACCCTTGATTTTCTCGATATACTCATCGAGACCTACATAGTCAGCGCCTGCTTCTTTAGCAGCAGTTTCAGCATCGGGAGTACAAAGGCAAAGTACTCTCGTAACCTTACCAGTACCGTTGGGCAGCGAAACTACGCCACGGACCATCTGGTTTGCCTTACGAGGGTCAACGCCCAAACGTACATCGATATCCACAGAAGCATCAAACTTGGTCGTGGTAATATCCTTGACCAGTTGAGAAGCCTCCTTCAAGGTGTATGCCTTCCCTGCTTCAATCTTCTCAGCGACCAACTTCTGGTTTTTTGTCAGTTTACTCATGATAAATTGAAGTTTTTTTAGTTATTACCGGGGAAGTCACCCTTGACGGTGATACCCATACTTCTTGCTGTTCCGGCCACCAAAGTCATTGCGGCTTCTACGGTGAAGCAGTTCAGGTCAGGCATTTTGTCCTGGGCAATCGTACGCACCTGGTCCCAAGTAATCTCGGCAACCTTGCGACGGTTAGGTTCAGCAGAACCGCCCTTGACTTTCGCAGCCTCCATCAACTGTATTGCCACGGGAGGAGTCTTGACGATGAAGTCATAAGACTTATCCGTGTAATAAGTGATAACTACAGGCAGAACTTTACCAGCTTTGTCCTGAGTTCTGGCGTTGAATGCCTTACAGAAATCCATGATATTGATACCCTTTGAGCCCAATGCAGGACCTACTGGGGGTGATGGATTTGCAGCGCCTCCTTTAATCTGTAATTTGATTAATCCAGCAACTTCTTTAGCCATTTTCTTAATACTTTAAATATAATTGTTTTTGAAAGCTCCGATGCAGGTAACAAACTGCCTCATTGCTTTTCAACTTGCATAAATCCCAATTCCAACGGAGTTTTACGTCCGAAGATCTTGACAGACACTTTCAGTTTCTTCTTTTCGTTGTTGACCTCTTCTATGATTGCATCAAATCCGGTGAACGGACCATCCACAACCTTGACGCTTTCGCCTACCTCGAATGGGATGATAACATCCTCGGGGATTTCCTGCAGCTCATCAACGGTACCCAACATTTGGTTAACCTCATGAGGACGCAGGGGCATAGGAACGTTGTTAGTTTTTGTGTCGCTCAGAAATCCGAGTACATTTGGAACAGCACGAAGGCGGGGTTGAACCTCTCCCACCAGTTCTGCCTCGACAAAGACATACCCAGCAAAGCGGTTCTTCTCCTTAACGACGCGTTTGCCGTTTCGGACAGAAACCACCTTCTCGGTCGGGATGAGCACTTGAGATACATGCTTAGCAAACTCTCCACCTTGATGGAGCATTGCATCTACATATTCCTTTACTTTGCCTTCCTTCCCACTAATGGCACGCATTACGTACCAATTCTTACCTGTCTCAGCCATTTCCCAATCTCAAATTTTAGCGCATCAAACCATAGACGAATTCCATGCCGTGCTGAAACGCCTGATCAATAACGAAAACTACCAATGCGATACATAGGGAAGCTACGAGTACGAGCATCGCACTGTTCATAAGTTCTGAGCGCGTGGGCCAAGTGGTCTTATGCACGAGTTCTTCGTATGATACTTTACAATAGTCGAAAATCTTCTTTAACATATCTTTTTTACTTTTAGCACGGGAAGAGAGGCTCGAACTCCCGACACCTGGTTTTGGAGACCAGTGCTCTACCAACTGAGCTATTCCCGTGGGTAAGTCGAGGGTGGACTTACGACCAAACCCTCGACTTGATGTTGGGTTTTATCGATTATTAGTCGAATACCTCGGTGATCTGACCCGAACCTACGGTGCGGCCACCCTCACGGATAGCGAAGCGCAGACCTACGTTCAGAGCCACAGCGTAGATAAGTTCTACCTTGATCTCTACGTTATCGCCGGGCATTACCATCTCGATACCATCGGGCAAGTGGATTTCACCCGTGCAGTCCATCGTACGGAGATAGAACTGAGGACGATACTTGTTACCGAAGGGAGTATGACGACCACCCTCTTCCTTCTTCAGGACATAGATAGAAGCCTTGAAGCCCTTGTGAGGAGTGATGGCACCCGGATGGGTGATAACCATACCACGCTTAACCTCCTGCTTGTCGATACCACGGAGCAAGAGACCTACGTTATCACCAGCCTCACCCTGATCGAGCAACTTGCGGAACATTTCAACACCAGTGATTACAGACTTCTTGTCCTCACCCAGACCCAGGATCTGAACCTCGTCGCCGACCTTAACGACACCAGTCTCGATACGACCGGTAGCAACGGTACCACGACCAGTGATAGAGAAGACGTCCTCAACAGGCATCAAGAAGGGCTTATCAATGTCGCGAACGGGCTCCTGAATCCAGTTGTCCACAGCGTCCATCAGCTCCATAACCTTAGCTTCCCACTCGGGCACACCGTTCAGGGCACCCAGGGCAGAGCCACGGATGATGGGGGTATCCTCCTCGAAGTCGTACTGTTCGAGCAGCTCACGCATTTCCATCTCAACGAGTTCGAGCATTTCCTCGTCGTCTACCATATCACACTTGTTCAGGAAGACAACCAGACGGGGAACGTTCACCTGACGAGCGAGCAGGATGTGCTCACGGGTCTGAGGCATAGGACCATCAGTAGCAGCAACTACGATGATAGCACCGTCCATCTGGGCAGCACCCGTTACCATGTTCTTCACATAGTCGGCGTGACCCGGGCAGTCAACGTGAGCATAGTGACGCTTAGCGGTCTCGTACTCAACGTGAGCGGTGTTGATGGTAATACCACGCTCCTTCTCTTCGGGAGCATTGTCGATCTGGTCAAAGCTCTTAACCTCAGAAAGACCCTGCTTTGCCAAAACGGTAGTAATGGCTGCGGTCAGAGTGGTCTTACCGTGGTCGACATGACCGATAGTACCAATGTTCACATGGGGTTTGGTACGTTCGAATTTTTCTTTTGCCATAGCAGTACTTTATAATATTATAAGTGAAAAATGTGTTTCAACTTTAATTCTTGGTACTTAATACTTAACACTCTCTTCATGAGCTGCTTCCGAGAGTTGAACTCGGGACCTCATCCTTACCAAGGATGCGCTCTACCACTGAGCTAAAGCAGCGTCACGCTTTACAGTTGAGCGGAAGACGGGGCTCAAACCCGCGACCCCCAGCTTGGAAGGCTAGTGCTCTATCAACTGAGCTACTTCCGCAAAATCCTTGTGCAAGTCACCTGCACATTTGGAACGCTTTTTCCGCAAATGTTTGCGTTGTTCAATCTGTGTGGGTGGTGATGGATTCGAACCACCGAAGGCGTAAGCCAGCAGATTTACAGTCTGCCCCATTTGGCCACTCTGGTAACCACCCGTCCCTTATGCTTGAGCCTCTTGTCGGATTCGAACCAACGACCCCGAGATTACAAATCACGTGCTCTGGCCAACTGAGCTAAAGAGGCGTTTTGCGAGCCGACTTGAGGACGCTTCCTCGCTAATCGGCTGCAAAATTAGGTATTATTTGCGAAACCGCCAAAAGTTTTCGCTACTTTTTAGCGATTTTTCTGTTTTTCTTTATATTTCTCCAGTTGGCGGGTCAGTGTATCGGCACATTGGTCAACACCTTCCTCGAATGTGTCGGCCACCTTCTGAGCGTAAAGTTCGCTTCCGGGTACCGCCAAGCGCAGAGCCACTTCCTTGTTCATTGCCGTTTCGGGCTTCACCACCTTCAGCGAGACTTCAGCTTTCTTGATGCCATCGCAGAATCTTTCTAATTTCGCTACACGTTTCTGGATATAGTCTTGCAACTTTTCTCCAGCCTCGAAGTGAATGGTCTGAATCTTGATCTCCATGGTCTTCAGTTTTTTTTGGCCCTGGGATGGGCCTGGTTATACATTCGTTTTAGTTCCTCGAAGGTCGTATGTGTATATATCTCTGTCGTAGCAAGATTGGTGTGTCCGAGCAGTTCCTTCACGCTTTGCAGGTTGGCCTGATGGTTAAGCATTGCCGTGGCAAACGAGTGGCGGAGTACATGTGGAGAGCGTCGTTTCAGGGTTGTCACTTCGGTCAAGTAGCGATGTACGACATCGTAGACTTGCCCTGCCGTCATGCGTCCCCCTTTCCTAAACTCTACGAATACAGCCGGTGTTCCAATTCTTCCCTCTGGCAGTTGGGTCAACTGTTGACGATAATCAAGCAGAGACTGACACAACTCGGAGCCAAAGGGTATCACCCGTTGTTTATTACGCTTACCGGTCACCCGAAGTTGTTGCCCTGTGAGATCAACATCCTTCCAGTCCAGCCCGCATATTTCGGAGCGTCGGAGTCCCGTTTCGTAGAGTGTTGCGAGCAAGAGACGGTCACGGACGCCTTCCAGTGTATCAGGAAAATAATTCCCGTCAAGCAACCGGTCCATCTCCGCCTCGCGGACGAATTGAGGCAACGTCTTCTCCTTTTTAGGCCCTTGGAGGGCATGTACAGGATCAGTCTCTACTAATCGGCTTCGCAACAGATAGCGATAGAAAGTCTTCAGCGAACTGAGCTTCTTGCATACGGTACGGGGGCTGTTCCCCCGCTCCATCAGCTCCACCATCCAGTCGCGCACCAAATCGGCATCGACATCGCCCCATTCCAGCGACTCGTCCCGTGCCTTCATATCCTGATGAAACTCCTCCAGACTCGTCCGGTAGGTTTCCACCGTCAGTTTCGAGCGATTACACTCGCTCTCCAGATAGGCAAGGAAACTGTCGACCCACACGCGGGTTACTCCTCTACGCGATTGAGCTGCTGAACGTAGATGGCACGTTCTTTTGCCAGGCGCTTCAGGACAGAGGGTTTGTCGAACTGCTGGCGGGCACGAAGTTCCTTCATCACACCAGTCTTCTCAAACTTTCTCTTGAACTTTTTCAGGGCGCGTTCAATGTTTTCGCCTTCTTTTACAGGTACTACAATCATTTCTTTTTTTAGGTTTTTTATTGTTATTTAATCAGTTTCTATACTATCGTCCATAATTAGCGGCTGCAAAGTTACGGAGTTTTTCTCAAACTGCAAACTTTTTCGTCGCCTTTTTATCTAATTCGCCCAAAGATTCTTTCCTAAAGGCGTAATATCTAATAGGTAACACGCACGCGTGAATCACCTTCCATAAGTCTTCACCAGACCACGAATCTTTTCGTTCAGTGCAGTATTAGCCATCAACTGTTCGATGGTCAGATGCATGCGCCAGCACCAGTAGTGGCGTGGATTTGCCGGTACGTTGATGCGCTCGGCATCCGGGTCAGCATAGCGCACCTGTTCGTCGATGCTGAGCCAGTCCTGCAGGCTGATCAGGCATAGCATGGAGGGAGACTCCAGATGACGACTGACAATTTCCTCAGCCACCGCTCCTGTCATGGGGTGTGGGGCTTGGCCCTCGTGATATAGCATATTGTTGTAATACTGCTGAGCCGTCTCGCGCTGCTCGTCCCACCATCCGCGCATTGTGGGCATGTCGTGAGTAGAGATTGTGGCCACGCTGCGATAAGGGTTCTCCCAGAGGTTGGCAAACTGTTGCCAGGCCTTCTTGGGCATGGTCTGAATCTCAAGTGTCAGTATGCCCAGACGGTCCATCACCCAGCCTACGCATTCGGGTATCATCCCCAGGTCTTCGGCGCAGACGAGCATACGAGTTGCACCCACTAGTGTGGGCAGTTTCTTCATCGACTCCTCATACCAGAACTGGTTGTGCCGATGATGGAAATAATGGTCATGTATGCGGTTGAAGGCATCCTTTTCCCAATCCCCCAGGTCTTCATACAGGAAGTCGTGCATTGCCACGATGCGGGGATGGAAGTGGTCGGGTTGCTGTTTGTCGCGCAGGAACAAGACATTACTGATGAGCGTATACAATCCGTCGCGCAACTTCACCGTGTGTGCATCGTTCTTGTCACCAAAATAGGCCTGCACCTTCCGCTGTGTGTCGAAGTCGCTCTTCAGTCGATAGTGTCCGTTTTCCTGGGGCTCCAGATACAGTCGGCGCACCTCTGCCGTGTCGTCACCGAAGATACGATGCAGGATGCGATCGGTAATATAAGGTGTAGTGTAGGTATGTTCGCGCCACGGCAGGCCGTAACTCTCAATTTCCTCCACACTCATGGGCAGTGCGGGCGAGAAGTGTCCCAGCAGACCATGCACGCTGTCGAGAGGTATTTCCCAAATACGGAAGAATCCCAGGACATGGTCGATGCGGTAGGCATCGAAGTAGCGTGCCATTTTCTCGAAACGTCGGCGCCACCATCGGCAGCCATCCTTGAGCATTGCCTCCCAGTTGTAGGTGGGGAACCCCCAGTTCTGCCCGTTCGTACTGAAATAATCTGGTGGTGCCCCGGCCTGTCCGTCGAGGTTGAAGTAGTGGGGCTCGGTCCATGCCTCCACGCTGTCGCGACTGATGCCGATGGGTATGTCACCCTTCAGCGTCACGCCCTTCTCGCGGGCATGCCGTTGCACCTCGCTCAACTGCCCATGAAGGATGTACTGTACGTAGCAGAAGAAATCTATTTCCTCGGCGCTCTCTGTACCGCGTTTCATCAGTTTCTCCACCGACTTGCGGTCATACGTCCTCAGCGTCTTCCACTGCCTGAAGTTGGGTGTCCCATAGAGGTCACGCAGGTAGCAGAATGCGGCATACGGTATGAGCCAGTCCTCGTTTTCTCCCAGGAATTGCTTATAGTCCTTCGTATCCTTCACGTTTTTCCACTCTTGGCGGAAGAGGCGATGCAAATAGTTACGTTTGGTGTCCATCGCCTTTTCGTAGTCCAGTTGGGCCAGTGCATTCAGTTTCTTTTGGATGCCCCGATAGGCCGTACGCATGGAGGCATCCTCCAGTTGGGGCAGTGCATCAAGGTCGGCATACAAGGGATGCAGAGCAAAGATGCTGATGCTATTATAGGGGTACGAATCGGTCCATTTCCCTGTGAGTGTGGTATCGTTGACAGGCAGTATTTGCAGGATGCGTTGCCCCGTCATGGCCACCCAGTCCACCATCCGACGCAGGTCGCCGAAATCGCCCACACCATAACTATGCTCGCTGCGCAGGCTGAAGACCGGAATCACGCAACCAGCCCCACGCCAGGGTGCAAAGGGCAGGCGCACAGGTTCATCCTCCAGTATCAGGGCCATTTGCCGCTCGCTGCGTGCCTGAGTCAGGAGTCGGTTGTCGTGGAGTTCCCACGTATGCTGTCCGTTCTCCTTGTCTACAGCCACATATTTGTATTCCAATGTGCCGTTCACCTGACTCAGGTCAAGGCTGAAGGCCCATTCGCAGGGTCCCGTAGGCGTCAAGCGCACTTCACGTCCCTTTTGCCACTCCCCCACAATGGGCTGACTGCCCAGCACGGCCAGTGCCATGCCTTCGGGCACATCGGGTGCAAAGACGCGGATGGTCAGTGTACGTTCGCCTTCTACCATCGGCCAGGGTTGTGGTGCATGTCGCAGGAAGGCTTCCGTAAAGGCACTGGAGAACAGATAGTTCTCCTGCGGCTGATCGCGCCAGCGGTCAATGGTCTGCAGACGCTTGCTGCCAGTGTTGAGTGGCAGCACTCGTGGCACTCCGTCCCACTCCTGACGCACGACGGCATTCTCCTTTCGCACAGAATACGTGTAGCGCAAGTTCGTAGCACTGGAGGGCACACTGGTCTCCCCACGCCAAACATCCCCGTCGGTAGTCGACAAATCTAATTCTTCCCTATTCTCTTTCCCAGTCTTTGTCACCCAAGTCAGGCTGGCACGCATACTCTCTCCCCAAGCGGTTCGATAAGCAATTTGAAACCCTATATTCATACTATTCTTGTTTATTTCCATGCAAACTTACGAAATAACGAGAGAAAAGCCAAATTTATTGGAATTAATTTATTAACTTCGTGCCATTAAATCCGATAAAAATGAAGAAAACACTGGCATTATTGCTGGCATCAGTCGCCATGAGCGGCATGGCCCAGCGTAACGAGACCCTTCTGAGCGAGGGTTGGCATTTTCTGCTCAATCCCATGCAGAACGATAACATGAAACCCGAAGTCGTGGACGTGCCACACGACTGGGCCATAGCCGGCCCGTTCGACAAGAAGTGGGACCTTCAAGTGGTGCGCATCGAACAAAACGGCGAGAAGGAGGCCACCGAAAAGAGTGGTCGTTCGGGTTCGCTGCCTTGGATTGGCACAGGGGAATACAAGCGCACGTTCTCCATACCCGAGGGGTTCCGTGGACATGCCGAACTGGTGTTCGACGGTGCCATGTCTCAGCCATCCGTCTACGTCAACGGCAAATTGGCCGGTCAATGGGCCTATGGCTACAATGCTTTCCGAATTGACGTCACCCGCTTTATCAAGCCTGGTGAGAACGAGTTAAAAGTAACCCTGAAGAACCAGGAGGAGAGTTCGCGCTGGTATCCCGGCGCAGGCATCTACCGCCCCGTCCGTCTGGTGCTGACCGACACGTCGCACATCGATGCCTGGAGTCTCTTCGCCCGCACCGTGACCATCGGAAAGGGACAGGCCGACGTGCAGGTCGACTTCAAGGTGGAATCCGTACAGCCCGAGGAGCGCTATACATTGTCGCTCCTGGACGCCAAAGGCCAGGAGGTGGCTGCAGCAAAGCCCACCCTTGTCAACAACGAGGGACTCGTACATGCCAGTCTGAAGGTGAAGGATCCGCAACTGTGGTCTCCCGAGTCGCCCTACCTGTACCAGTTGGTGGCCCGCCTGCAGGATGGCCAGGGGCGCATCGTTGACGAATTGGAAACGAAGGTTGGCATACGCACTGTGCGCGTTAGCCGTGAGAACGGATTCCAACTCAATGGTCAGACACGCAAACTGAAGGGAGTCTGCCTCCACCACGACCTGGGTCCCTTGGGAGCCGCCGTCAACCGTTCGGCCCTCATCCGCCAGATAAAAATCATGAAGCAGATGGGATGCAACGCCATACGCACGGCCCACAATATGCCGAGCCGCTGGCAAATGGAGGTTTGCGACTCGTTAGGCATGATGGTGATGGCTGAGTCGTTCGACATGTGGATTTATCCCAAGTGTAAGAATGGCTATGCACAGTTCTTCCACGAATGGGCCGACCGCGACATCACCAACCTGGTTCTCTACAACCGCAACCACCCCAGCATCGTCATGTGGTCCATAGGTAACGAGATACCCGAACAATGGAGCGACGAAGGCCGTCAGATAGCCATCCGCCTGCAGGGTCTGTGCCACAGTCTGGACCCCACACGCCCCGTCACACAGGGTATGGACCGCGTAGACAATGCCATGAACAGCGGATTTGCACAGGCCATGGAAGTACCCGGCCTCAACTATCGTCTGCATCGCTACCAGGCCGCCTACGACCGGCTGCAGCAGGGCTTCATCCTGGGTTCCGAGACTGCCTCTACGGTATCCTCCCGCGGCACCTATTATTTCCCTGTCAAGCCCACCGACAGAGGCTATCACTCCGACGGACAGTGCTCGGGCTACGATGTCGAATGGTGTTCGTGGTCCAATCTGCCCGACGACGACTGGCGTTGGCAGGACGACAAGGAATGGGTTATTGGCGAGTTCGTATGGACGGGCTTCGACTATCTGGGCGAACCCACTCCCTACGATATGTATTGGCCCAGCCGCTCCAGCTACTTCGGCATCTGCGACCTGGCCGGGCTGCCGAAGGACCGTTTCTATCTCTATCGCTCGCACTGGAACACCACGGAGCACACCATACACCTGCTTCCACACTGGACGTGGGGACGTGAGCGCCGCGGACAGGTAACCCCCGTGTATTGCTACACCGACTATCCTTCGGCCGAACTCTTCGTCAATGGCAAGAGCCAGGGCCGCATCACGAAGAATCCCGCCGAGCGTCTCGACCGCTACCGTCTGCGCTGGAACGAGGTAAAATATGAACCGGGCGAGGTGCGTGTCGTCGTCTACGACGAACAAAACCGTCCGGCCGGCGAACAGACCATCCGCACGGCTGGCAAGCCCTCCCGTCTCGCTCTCGATGTCTGGACCCAGCACGACGCCCCCTGGCTCCAGGCTGATGGCGACGACTTGGCCTTCATCACGGTCTCACTCACCGACTCCAAGGGAACACTCATCCCCGATGCCGACGACCAGTTGACCTTCGAGGTTCAGGGTGCGGGTCGCTTCGAGGCCGTCTGCAACGGCGATGCCACGAGTCTGGAATCCTTCAAGCAACCCACGATGCGTCTCTTCAAAGGCCAACTCGTCGTCGTGGTGCGCAGCGGCAAGGAGGCTGGCAACCTCACGCTCCGCGTCAGCGATGCACGGCGCAAGCTCTCGAAGACGGTCGTACTGCAGATTAAAGCATGACCGATATATACGAAAAAAGCCTCCCCGAGCCGCATAGGTTCGGGGAGGCTTTTTTGTATATAAACATGCAGTTGCTATGACTTACCGCACAACTACTTTCTTTCCGTTTCTGATATAGATGCCTTTCTGAAGGGCCCTCGTGCGCCGACCGCACAAATCTGTGAGGACTGACGACGTAGCTGCGGATTCTGCATCCGTCACACGTTGCAGTCCGTCGGTAGCAGGGTCGAAGATGCGGAACTCTCCATTGGTGATTTGCTCCAGCGTCAGGGGCACATACACCATGCAGTAGCCGTTGGGGTCTTCCTCATAGAAGAAACCTATGCGCAGGTCGGACTGCAGGCACATGGTGCTGTAGGCCGAACTGCGGTCGCTCACCTGCAGGCCCTTTGTCCAGTTCTGGGCAATGGTGCTGGCGCTGTAGGTGCGAGTGGCATCAATCTCCTTGAACCAGATACCGACATCGTAACGTCCGTTGCCCCAGGGCAGGCTCTGCAGCAGAACGGAGGTTCGTTCGCCTGTGGCCACCTTCACTGCATCCAGGAGCAGGATTTCGCCGTTGCAACTGTTGTTGCCCACCCTGATGCCACCGCTAACCTCGTTGCTTGCCACTGCCGATGCACTGCTCCATGCTCCGCGCGTGAAGGTGTCGTCGCTCCAGTTCCAGACGTTGAAGTAGCGCCCGCCCGACTTGCGTCCACTGAGTACAATGGCTCCATTGGGCAGTTCTTCCACCTTGGGTTCGTCACTGCCCTCGGCAGCCTTACGGTTTTTGGCAGAGAGGAGTTTCCAGGTCTGTCCGAAGTCGTCGGAATAGACCACGTATGCTCCGCTCACTCCCGTGCCACGGCATAGCATGGCGGCATAGAGACGATAATATTTGTCTCGCTTGACGACGCGGCTTTGGAGTATTTTTCCACTGCCAAAGAAACCGCCAAAGCAGTCGATGGACGCTTCCGTGTCGCGAAGAAGCGAATTGTCGGAGCCAAAGAACTGACTGGTGATTTCCTCCGGCTCGTGCCACGTCTCGCCGCCGTCGAGGCTGACTATGCGAGCCACGCAGGGGCGCTGGGAGGCAGAGGAACTGGGATAAGGCACCTTGCCGCTGACACAGATGGCAAGCACCTGGTCGCTCTCGCGGTCGGCCACTACAGCAGCGTCGCCATATCCATAGCCGAAATAGGGGTAGGTGTTGGCATAGCGGGGTTCGCCATTGGCCAAGATTTCGCCTTTCTCCCAAGTAGCACCGTTGTCTCGGCTGCGTCGAATCATCAGGTCCACCTCACCGTAACCGATGTCTGCTCCGCTGGGGCGATAGTCGTTGATGGCCAGGAGGACATTCTTGCGGGTGTTCACAATGGCCGGGATGCGATAGGGATGCCCCTCAGGACTGTTGCTGTACCACAGATATTGATACTGGCTGTCCTCGTCAACGGCAAAGTTGACGTTCAGCACCCCGCCTTCGGCCTTCTCGACGCCTGTCAGTTTGTATCCACGATAGGGAACACTTTCCTCAATCTTTATTTCCTCGCCCACGGGCAGGTAGTAGGTGTCCCGCTGTCCGTTGCTGTCGGTTGTCAGGGATTTGTAGCTGACAGTCTTGCCATACTGAATACTCAGATAAGAGACACGGAAATTGTTCTCGGCAAAGGGGTTTTCGCCGGTGATGTTGTACACGACGGTAGTACCTTCGGCATCAATGAGTTCAAAGTTCCAGTGGGTACCGGCGCCGTAGTCGTACCAGAACTTCAGCGGAAATCCCGTCACGCCTCCGTAGCTATTGAGTCCCAGGCTGGTGGTACCGACGGGAGTGATGACAAATCCTGCCCCATCGGCGGCCCGGGCATAGTTGTCCAGGATGTGCCAGTGGGTGGCCTGGGCAGAAGTCTTGAAGTAGACGGGTTCGGCCTTTATGGTGTCGTCGGCCGTCAAAGCCACGCTTTCCCCTTGTGTGTGATTGTAGATAAGGAAGTCGTCGGGCGTACCTACGAAGCACCACAGGAAGTCGGTACTGCTGATGTCGGTGGCGACGTGCGAGGGTGTGTTGCTGCCATTGCTGCGAGCTGAACTATTGTTGGTTTCAGCCGTACCGAAGCGCACCCACTTCTGGCCGTATTCCTGGCAGAAGATGTCGAGGGAGAAACGAGCCTCCAGCGTATCGGCCTGGAGCGTATTGGCATCAACCTTGGTGCCCAGGCTTTGGTCTTTGGCGAAAAAGCCTTCGAAGCGATAGGCGGCATTGCCTGACTCACCCGTCAGGGGTACGACCACGGTGGCAAGGCTTGGTTCATAGTAGAACGTGCAGTCGCCCTGCTTGGTGGCGCCTTCGAGACTGAATTGTCCCATGGCCTGCGGATAATTACAAAGGATGGTGATGGGGCGACCTGTGGGCGGTGTGTACTCTACAAAGCAGAAGTCGCTGCTAAAGTCAGTCGACTTCTTGTCGAAGGGACCTGAAGCCTGGTCGAACTGCCCGTCGTTCTTCATCACCAGAAACACCGTACGTGCCCCATAGGCCCCACGCATCGTGACATTGCCCTTGCTCTTGGCATAGGTGGTTCCCAAGGTCCATGAGAACGGGGCGTCCACCATCTCCTTGAATCCCATATACGACGACTCGGCTGCCATATTCTGGAGGATGTAGGCACTTCCGTTCTTGGTGACGCGCCACAGGTATGCGGGTTCGTCCTCCCTGAGTGTCGTGCTCACTGCCAGTTGGCCTTGGTTGTTGTAGAAGTACTGCGCTTCGTCGTTGTCGCAGTAGAGATAATACGTCTTGCCATCTTCTGGCAGTCCTTGCGCACCGGCCCATGTTGCCACAAGGGCCATGCAGAGGTAGAGGAAGAGTCGTTTCATAGGGAGATGGTAGATTAGGGATTAAAATAAAAAGAAGGAACGAAGGGGGATTACTCGATGCCCATCTGGGTCTGAGCCTCTGTCATCATGCGGCGCATGGTGGCAAGGTCCTCCTTGGGACAAATCAGCAGCACGTCGCCTTCTTCGGCCACGACGTAGCCTTCCAGTCCGTGAATGACGGCTGTGCGGCCCTTGGGCATGCGGATGACGTTGTGCTTACAGTCGGAGAGCAGGGCGCGACTGTCGAGGAGCAAATTGTCGTTGAAGTCGGTCAACTGGTGGTCGCCGATGGTTCCCCAGGTGCCCAGGTCGGCCCAACCAAACTGACTCTCATAGACATAGACGTTGTCGCTCTTCTCCATGATGTTCATGTCGATGCTCAGTTTGGGCAATACGCTGAAGAAGTCGGGCAAGAACTTGGGATCGGCTTTCTCGGCGTCGGCCATCATCTTCGGTATCTCAACCTGATACTCAGGCACAAGGCGATAGAGATTGTCTATCATGGCATCGACGTTGAAGAGGAAGATGCCGGTATTCCAGAGGAAACTGCCGTCCTGGATAAATATCTCGGCAAAGTGGCGTTGAGGTTTCTCGGTGAAAGTCTTCAGTCGGAAGATGTTCTGCTCGGGGGTTTCCTCGCTCTTCTGCACATAGCCATATCCCGTCTCGGGCCGCGTGGGGCGGATGCCCATCACCATGAGGCGGTTGCCCTCGCTGACGAAACGGAAGGCACGGTTGACATCATCCTGGAACTTGTCCTCGTTGACTATCAGTTGGTCGGAGGGCACGACAATGAGGTTGGCCTCCGGGTCGGTCTTTTTTATGAATATGGTGGCCCAAGCCGCACAGGCCAGGGTGCCACGGTTGAGGGGCTCCTCCAGGATGTGCAGGTCGTCGATTTGGGGCAGTTGCTCGTAGACATAGGGCATGTATCCGATGTTGGTGGAGACATAGATATGGTCGTGCGGCATGAACCGTGCGAATCGGTTGTAGGTCTCCTGCAACAGGGTGCGGCCCGTGCCAAAGATGTCGATAAACTGCTTGGGACGGCTGCGGCGGCTCATGGGCCACAAACGACTGCCTATTCCGCCTGCTAATATGACGCAATAGTTATGGTTTTCCATAGTATTCGGGTTATTAAGGTTTGCCTAAGACTGCCTGGCTTGCCCCTAAGCTGCCTGGATGACCAGACGGCTTAGGAGCGCCAAGGACGGTTTAAGAATTAAAGGCCTCGAGGATAGCCTGGGCCGTCTGCTGCATCTCTTCGGGGGTGAACTGCTTCTTTGGATTGGCAAAGTTCATGTCGCCCTCGCTCTGCATGGGTACGAGATGGATGTGGGCGTGGGGCACTTCCAGTCCCAGCACGGCCTGACCCACCTTGCGGCAGGGGAGCACCTTCTTGATGGCCTCAGCCACGTGCTTGGCGAACACCTGCATGGCAGCAATTTCCTCATCCGTCAGGTCGAAGAAGTAGTCCACTTCGCGCTTCGGAATGACCAGCGTGTGGCCTTTGGCCAGGGGGGCAATATCGAGGAAGGCATAGAACTGTTCGTTCTCTGCACACTTGTAGCTGGGAATCTCGCCAGCCACAATCTTTGAGAATATTGTCATAGGGGTGGAGGTTTTAGGGTTTCACTTTTAAGGTTTTTTTAAGGGGGCCTTAGGGACTTTAAGGGCCTTAGGGGCCTTAGGGTTAGAGGTCGAAGCCGATGCTGGTGATTTCAAATTCCACCATGCCGGCAGGCACCTTGATGGTGGCCACGTCGCCGACGTGCTTTCCCAGTAAGCCCTGAGCAATGGGGGTGCCCACGCTGATTTTGCCTTCGCGCAGGTTGGCCTCGCTCTCGCTCACGATGGTATACTTCATCTGCATACCGTTCTTCTTGTTCTTCAGTCCCACGGTAGCCAGTATCTGCACGCTGCTGGTGTCCAGCGTCTTGGTGTCGATGATCTTGGCATCGAGGATGGTCTGCTTCAGCAGGGCAATCTTGGTTTCCAACTTAGCCTGATGCTCTTTGGCGGCATCGTATTCGGCATTCTCGCTGAGGTCACCTTTGTCGCGGGCCTCAGCTATGGCAGCACTGGCGGCAAGGCGTTCCACGCTCTCCAGGTGCTGCAGTTCGGCTACGAGTTTGTCGTAGCCCTGTTGTGACATATAAGCCATATCTATTTAATTTTTACGATTTACAATTTAACGTTATTCAAAAAAGGAATCCCGACGATTCACATCGTCGGAATCCTAATGTCAAACAATTAATCATCGGGTTCTGTACAAACCCATGGGGCAAAGTTAGGGAGAAAAATCTACATCTCCAAACTTTTTTCCTTTTTTTAACTTATTTCTTTATCTTGTATACGTAGAACGACTTGGCAGGCAAGCTGAGGGCAATCGCATTGCCACCTTGGGGGCTGATGCTTTCCACCTTGCTCTCCTTCGGCTCTATCAGGTGAGGATTGTCGACCGTGTTCTCCTGGTCGTACTGGCTGAGGTCGAGGGTTATGACGCTGGCCGAGGATATCTTCTTCACACCCTCAAGCACGATGTTCACAAGTTTCTGCTCGTTGCAGGTGTTGGCCACCTTCACGATGACTTCCTGCTTGTCCTTGTCCCAAACGGCTGAAGCCAAGACACCATCCTCGCCCTTCTGGGGGAAGTTGCTGTTCTTGACAGGCAGTACGTTCGTACCCTTGTTCTGGGCAAAGAGGGCCTGTACACAGTAGCTGGCCGAGCAGGCCACGCGCAGGTTGTCGTACCAAATCATGTCGGGGCGCCACTGCCATCCGTCGACATGCGAGAACAGGGGAGCGTAGGTGGCCATGTGCACGATGTCGGCATTGCGCTCCAGGCCCGTCATGAAGGCAGCCTCGTAGATGCTGGCTCCGGCATGGTTATACTTCTTTCCTCTGTCGTGGCAGGCGTATTCGCCGGCAAACACCTTGGGACCCTTGCGGTCATACTTGTCGTAGCGCTGCCACTCGTTCTGGAACCACGAGATGGGGCGATAGAAGTGTTCGTCGACGAGGTCGGCCTTCTGGCGCTTCATGGCTTCCCAACCGATTTCGAAATTGTGACCCTCGGCATCGGGACCGCTGGTGCCGATAATCTTAATCTCGGGATGTGCCTTGCGAACGGCGTCGGCAACAATCTTCACACGTTTGAAGTAGGGCTCACCCCACTGTTCGTTACCGATGCCCAGGAACTTCATGTTGAAAGGTTTCGGGTGTCCCATGTCGGCACGCAGTTTGCCCCACTTGGTGTCCGTAGAGCCATTGGCAAACTCGATGAGGTCGTTGCAGTCGTCGATGTATTCCTGCAGGCCCTCCACCGTTGCAGGGGCATGGGCCCGGTCATTGTTCTGGAACTGGCAGGCCATGCCCACGTTCAGCACGGGCAGGGGTTCACTGCCAATCTCCTCGCTCAGGAGGAAGAACTCGTAGAAACCGAGGCCGTAGGACTGGAAGTAGTCGGGATAGTAGCGATAGTTGAAGGTGCACTCCCAACGGTTTTTGTTCAAGGGACGGTTCTCAACGGGACCTACCGAGTTCTTCCAGTTATAGCGATTCTCCAGCGTGACGCCCTCCACGATGCAACCGCCGGGGAAGCGGAAGATGCCAGGCTTCATGTCGGCCAGGGCCTGTGCCAGGTCCTTACGCATACCGTTTTCGTGGCCCATCCAGGTGTCTACGGGGAAGAGGCTGACGTGCTCAACGTCCATCATGCCCGAACCCGAGCGGCCGTTCTCGTCGCAGAGGAACAGGCGCAACTGAGCCTTGTCGGCCGTTTTGCGGCTCTTGAGCACGACGGTGTACTTCTGCCAGTCGCGGGAGGTTACCTTGATGTCGGCAGAGGTAAATTCCTGATGCTCCTCGTTGGTATACGGCTCTATGAGCTGCACGCGCAGCATCTGGGTCTTGCCTTCTGGCACACGGGCATAGACAGAGAAGCGGTATTCCTTGTCACGCTCCACACCGATGCCAAAGAAACCTTCGTTCACCAGACCCGTCCACCAGTCGCCGTGGCCCGTAGAACGCAGGCGGGCATAGTGGGGATTCTTGTCAAACGGGCCGTCGTTCTTTATCTCCACCTTACCGAAGGCCTGCCATCCGAGCAGGTGGTCGGGGGTAAATTCAAACGAACGGTTCTTCACCAGTTCGGCATACAGGCCACCGTCGGCAGCAAAGTTGATGTCCTCGAAGAAGATACCGTACATGGTAGGTTGCACGGGAGCGCCTGGTTTCGCTGTCTGCACGGTGATAACATTGTCCTGTGCCGACAAACCGGCAGCCGTCATGAGCATGGTGCCCAAAAGCAGTTGTCTCAGTTTCATGGTTTTATCTTTTTATAGTATTTTTTGTCAGTTAGTTGTGCAAAATTACACAGAAAAAGGGACAATTCCAAACATACGGGCAAAATATTCTCGTCAGATTTGCGCACGCGTATAATAAATAAAGGAAAGATTTTGAGTTGAAAAGTTTGCACAGGACGCAGAAAAGCAGTAAATTTGCGGTACGATTAACTTTAATATCACAGCTATGACACTGGTAAAATCTATTTCCGGCATCCGCGGCACTATCGGCGGACGTACGGGAGACACACTCAACCCACTTGACATTGTGAAGTTTACAACGGCCTATGCCACCATCATCCGTCGCACCACGAAGGTGACGTCGAACAAGATTGTGGTGGGACGTGATGCACGCATCTCGGGCGAAATGGTGAAGAACGTCGTGTGCGGCACCCTCATGGGCATGGGCTTCGACGTGGTGTACATCGGACTGGCCACGACCCCGACAACGGAGATTGCCGTCACGATGGAGGGTGCCTGCGGTGGCATCATCCTGACTGCCAGCCACAACCCCCGCATGTGGAACGCACTGAAGTTGCTGAACGAGAAGGGTGAATTCCTGAACAAAGCCGAGGGCGAGGAGGTGCTGCGCATTGCCGAGGCCGAGGACTTCGAATATGCCGACGTAGACCATCTGGGCCACCTCATCGAGGACAACTCCTACGACCAGAAGCACATCGACATGGTGCTCGGACTGGACCTGGTGGACGTGGAGGCCATTCGCAAGGCCAACTTCCGCGTTGCCTTCGACTCCGTCAATTCGGTGGGCGGCGTCATCCTGCCCAAGCTGTTCAAGGCCTTAGGCGTGGAACACGTGACGGGACTGTTCACGGAGCCTACCGGCGACTTCCAGCACAACCCCGAACCGCTGGAGAAGAATCTGGCCGACATCAAGGCACTGATGCAGAAGGGCGAACACGACATCGGTTTCGTCGTAGACCCCGACGTGGACCGTCTGGCCCTGTTCTGCGAGGACGGCACCATGTATGGCGAGGAATACACCCTGGTGACCGTTGCCGACTACATCCTGCAGCACACCCCGGGCAACACCGTTTCAAACCTCTCTTCGACTCGCGCCCTGCGTGATGTCACCCGCAAGTACGGCTGCGAGTACAATGCCGCTGCCGTGGGCGAGGTGAACGTGGTGACGAAGATGAAGGAGACCAACGCCGTCATCGGCGGCGAGGGCAATGGCGGAGTCATCTATCCTGCTGCCCACTACGGTCGCGACGCCCTCGTTGGCATTGCCCTCATCCTGACCTATCTGGCCAAGCGCGGCATGAAGACCAGCGAACTGCGAGCCACCTATCCTCCCTACCAGATTGCCAAGAACCGCATCGACCTGACGGCTGGCACCGACGTCGACGCCATCCTCAAGAAGGTGAAGGAGATGTACACGGGCAAGGCCGAAGTAAACGACATCGACGGCGTGAAGCTCGACTTCCCCGACAAGTGGGTACACCTCCGCAAGTCGAACACCGAACCCATCATCCGCGTCTACAGCGAGGCGGCCACCATGGAGGCTGCCGACCAGTTGGGCAAGGACATCATGGATGTAGTATACAGTATGGTAAAATAACCTTAAGAACTATGTTAACACAGATTATCAACGGTCGCATACTGACCCCGCAGGGGTGGCTGAAGGACGGCAGCATCATCCTGCGCGATAACAAGATACTGGAAGTGACGAACTGCGACTTGGCCATCATCGGTGCCAACATCATCGATGCCAAGGGCATGTACGTGGTGCCTGGCGGCATTGAGATGCACGTACACGGCGGCGGTGGCCGCGATTTCCAGGAAGGCACCGAGGAGGCCTTCCGCGTTGCCATCGAGGCTCATGCCAAGCATGGCACCACCAGCATCTTCCCCACCCTGTCCAGCAGCACGGTGCCCATGATTGAGCAGGCCGTAGAGACCTGCAACAAACTGATGGCCGAGCCCGACAGCCCCATCCTGGGACTGCACCTCGAAGGGCACTATCTCAACCCCCTGAAGGCCGGTGCACAGATTCCCGAATGGATCAAAGACCCCGACCCCAACGAGTACATCCCCATCGTGGAGAACAGTCCCTGCCTGCGCCGTTGGGATGCCGCCCCCGAGTTGCCCGGTGCCATCCAGTTCGGCAAGTTCTGCGCCGAGAAGGGCATCCTGCCCTCCATTGCCCACACGCATGCCGAATACAGCGACGTGAAGACGGCCTTCGAGGCTGGCTACACCCACGTCACCCACTTCTACAATGCCATGCCTGGCTTCCACAACAAGCAGGGCTACAAGTACGAAGGCACCGTGGAGAGTGTCTACCTCATCGACGACATGACCATCGAGTGCGTGGCCGACGGCATACATGTGCCCCCCACCATCCTGCGTATGGCCTACAAGATTAAGGGTGTAGAGCGCATGGCGCTGATTACCGACGCCCTGGCCGTGGCCGCAGCACCTGCCGACGCCGTGGCCTTCGACCCACGCGTCATCGTGGAAGACGGTGTTGCCAAACTGAACGACCGTTCGGCCCTGGCCGGCTCCATAGCCACCACCGACCGCCTCATCCGCACGGCCGTCAACCTGGCCGAGATACCTCTGGAGGATGCCGTGCGCATGGTCAGCGAGACGCCTTCGCTCATCATGCATGTCAACGACCGCAAGGGTACCCTGCAGCGCGGCAAGGATGCCGACATACTCATCCTCGACGACAAACTCGAGATTCGTTGCATCTGGCAGATGGGTAAGATCATCGAGAACTCACTGTTCTGATATATTCCGAACCACAAAAAGAAAGTTTTCAAAATACTCCAATTGTTTTTTCACCACGAATTTCTCGAATTTCACGAATTTATAACTGCTCAATTATCAGGAAATGAAATATTCGTGAAATTCGAGAAATTCGTGGTGAAGAAAAGGAAAGAGGCTGTGTCGTTCTTTTGGCACAGCCTCTTTTTATTATTAAAGTCTTCAGATTCTTTACCTTTTTACTTTTCAGAGGTTATCCTTCTCGATGTCCTTGAAGTATTTGTAGGTGCCGTGCTTCAGTTCATCCGTAGCGGCCTCGTCGCAGACGATGATGGCATGGGGATGCATCTGCAGGGCGCTGATGGTCCATTCGTGGCTGACGGCGCACTCGATGGCATGATGAATGGCACGTGCCTTGCCGTGACCATTGGCCACGATGAGCACCTCCTTGGCATCCATCACGGTGCCGACACCAACGGTCAGGGCCGTCTTGGGCACCTTGTTCACGTCGTTGTCGAAGAATCGGCTGTTGGCAATGATGGTGTCGGTGGTCAGGCTCTTCACACGGGTGCGGCTCTGCAGCGAGCTGAAGGGTTCGTTGAAGGCAATATGTCCGTCGGGACCGATGCCGCCCATGAAGAGGTCGATGCCACCGGCATCCTGGATAGCCTTCTCGTAGGCAGCACATTCGGCAGCCAGGTCGGGAGCGTTGCCGTTGAGGATGTGCACGTTCTCCTTCTTGATGTCGATGTGCGAGAAGAAGTTGGTCCACATGAAGCTGTGATAGCTCTCGGGATGTTCTTCGGGCAGACCTACATACTCGTCCATGTTGAATGTAATGACGTTCTGGAACGACACCTTACCAGCCTTGTTCAACTCGATGAGGTGCTTGTAGAGACCCAGAGGTGATGAACCGGTGGGGCAGCCCAGTTTGAAGGGCTTCTCAGCCGTAGGCTTAGCCTCATTAATACGTGCGGCAACATACTCTGCAGCCCAGCGTGACAACTCTTGGTAGTCGGGTTCAATGATTACTCTCATAATGGTTTAGTTTTACATAGTTAATACTCAGAAACTAATCTCTTTTTTCCTTATATCTAAACTTAATACCTTTACATTATTTTCGTGCCTTGAACTGTGCCTTTTCGCCATCGGTTTCGTAGATGCACTGGCGCAGGTCCTTCTCGCTTACGGTCACGGCGTCGCGTGTCAGTTCGGGCACATTGTAGCTCTTCAGCAGCAGCACATTGTATTCGGGGTCGGCCTGGGGCATGCAGAATGCCTTGTGGGCACGTCCTTGTTTGTCGAAATAGGTGATGAAGGCCCGCGAATAGTTGCCGTCCATGCGGCGCGAGGCAAAGACTATCCAGCGCCCGTTGGAACTCCAGGTGTGATACGAATCCACGTCGTCGGAGTTGGCCTCCGTCAGGGCATAGATGCTGTCGGTCTGGAGGTCTTTGACAAACAGGTCGCTCGACTTGTGCCAGATGTGGAACTGTCCGTAGTCGCCCTCGGCATAGAGGAGGTAGCGTCCGTCGGGACTGACGCGTGGGAACGAGGCACTGCGCTGGCGTCCGGCACAGTCCACCACCAGTTCCGACGGTCCGAAGCTGCGCGACTTCTCGTCGAAGGGCATACGGCGAATGTCGTAGAAGAATTTGTTGTAATACATCACGCGGCGCATCTCGGCCATGCTATCGGGAATGTTGACGCCTTCGGGTGTGGCAGGTTCGTCGGCTGTGCAATAGTAGAGCCAGCGTCCGTCGGGCGACCAGCAGGGGAAGGTCTCGAACTTCGTGCTGTCGTTGAGCACCAAGCTCACCGCATTCTTCTCGGCGTCGTAGAGCAGCAGGTCACTGGCTTCGTCCTGTACTTCAATCTTCTCGGCATGATAGATGTGGAAGGCCTGTCCCGTCTTGTTGGTAGAGAAGGCAACCAGGGGCAGCGAGGGATGCCACGAGGGATAGACTCCGGCCGTGAGTATGCTGTCCCCCTTGATTTGCACCTTACGTATCTTTCCGTCGCGTACGATGATGGTGCCGCCATGCTGGGCACGTACGTGGAAGAGCATGTTGCGGGCCGAATAGTTCTGATAGTTGTGGCAGTTGACGCAGTGGTTATGCTCATCCTCGAAGGTGCGGTTGTTCTCGTAGATGGGCCGTTCCTCAAAGTTCGTCAGGTTGCGCTGGTAGAGTCCCAACTGGCGATACAGTTCGTAGCCGGGTTCGATGAGTCGGTACGACAGATAGGGGTCAATGTCCTCCTCGGCCACCGTCAAAGCGTGCGGCCGGTAGTGCACCCAGCCCTTCTCCTGCACCTCGGCAAAGACATCAACATTGACCCTCGCCCCGCGGTTCTGGGTGAGCAGCTGGCGCCATTCTGTGGAGTCCATCATCACCTTCAGGTCACTACCTCCGCCGACTACGAGCGCCCCACCCTTCTCGCCGATCATGCGCACCACCACAGCCGTTGCGCCGTCTTGCAGCAGGGCAAAGTTGAGCGGAGCGATGTTGGGCGGAATCACGATGTCGGTATAGTCGGGGAAGAGCACGGCCGCAGAATCGGCCTCCGCGTACTGTTCGGGCACTTGATTGGGGACATGCTTGCAGCCCGTAAGCACGAGCAGCGAAGCCTGGAGCACAAAGCAGAGGAGCAGCACCCTCCGGGCACCCTTTCTCCCTATATACCTTATATTATATATTAGCTGTCTCATTTCTATTCCCTAATCCCTAATCCCTAATTTCTATTCCCCAATCCCCAAATCAGTTCACGCCCTGATTGCTCGTTCCGGCATTGTTATCCTTGCGCTTCGTAGCCTTCAGGTTGCCGAAGAAGTAGTAATAGGGATAATATCCCTTCCACTTGGGCAGAAGTTCCAGTGCATGCTCGGCACGCTTCTCGTGGCTGCCCATGTAGGGTTTCACATCCTGCATGAAGTTGAGCAGGCGCGACTTGTTGTACTCCAGCGTCGGGAAGGCCTGCAGCACCTGCGGATACTTGCCCGACATCAGCAGCAGGGCCTCGGCTACGCTCTGTGGCGGTGTCTGTCCCTGCAGGGCCTGGCAGCGAAGCATGAACTGGGGCATCGTCTTCGTATAGAGATGTACAATCAGGCTGTTTTGCAGGGCCTGCATGCTGCGTCCCTCGGACAAGGAGGCATTGTAGCCCAGGAAGGTGGGCTGCGTCAGCATGTTCTCGAAGTTGTCGTGCAGGGGTTCCACCTGGCGTATGGCGGCAAATTCGGGGTCGGCATTCACCAGTTCGGGATGGCGCAGCATGGGCTTGTAGCGCTGGACGAACTTACCCTCGAAGGGCACATGCTCCAGGATGCGCAGATACTTAGCGGCCACCTCCCACTCGCTTCGCAGCAGGGCAGCCTTGGTCAGCAGCCTCAGCGAACGCAGCGTCGGGCCGTCCATCGTCATGCGCTCCATGGCATGGTGGATGGTAGGCTGCACCAGACCGGCATACAGGTCGCAGTCGGGGATGTAGTAGTTGGCCGCATTGGTCACCTCGCCCTGATAGCCGTGGAGGTGCGGTTCGTCATAGTCGAGATGGATGTCGAAAAGGCGGTCACCCAGTTCACCCGTATGCACCAGTGCTATGGCATAGTAGGCCGATATCTGGCGGTACGACAAATCGCTGTTTGCACGGGCCGTCTTCACCATGCCGCGCCAGTCCTCCTCCATCATCTGCCGTTGCATGGTGGTCACGACGCGCACGTAGGGCCGCTTCCACTGGGTGATGCCCATGGTGATGCCCACCGACAGAAGGGCCAGCAGAAGCTGGGACCAGTTTTGCCACTTGGTTTCGTCCTTGGGCGGACAAATCAGGGAGGGGAAGGTATGATGCCGGCTGAACGAACGGATGATGAGGGCCAGCAGCAGCAACACGATTGTTGCCATCAGGGGCACGCCCATGACCATGCCCGGTTCGCTCTCGTAATAGAGGTCGAAAGCAATATAGGCCACAAACCAGAGGAAGGCAGCCGAAGGCAGGTACTGCAGCAGTCGCCACCACCCTCTCAGCCGCAGGCAATAGCCAACCAGCCAGGCCGAGAGGCTGACCATCAGGGCCAGCAGGGCAGCTCCCAGTGCGGGCCAACGGAACAGCGAGAGCAAGGCCCTGCCTGCCCACCACAGTGCACCCCAGGGGCGCCCCTCCATGAAGCGCATCAGCACTGCATTGGGCGACCAGAAGGAATATTCGCGAGCTATGGTGAAGACATCGCCGTACCAAAGCCATGCCCACAGCCATACGGCAACAAAAAACAGGGGCACGACGGGCAACAAGAGCGGGGCTTTACGGCCTCCCTTCGAGGTTTCCTTGGCTGTCTCCTTGGCTACAGTCTTGACCTCCACGGGTTTGGTTTTCTTTTGATACTTAGCCATTGACACTACAAAGTTAATTGAATTTGCGAAGACTACCAAGGATTTGAGGCATTTTTCGGCCAAGAAATTGCGCTTTGGCATATCCCTCCGCTTGAAGCGCAAGCGTTCGCCAAGGCTGTCGACATCAGGTCCGAAATTCATCGACGTTAGGTTTGAGCTCCAACCTTACTATTGTCTGACCTCCAACCTTAGTATTGTCTGAGCCCCAACCTTACTATTGTCTGAGCCCCAACCTTAGTATTGTCTGAACGCCATCGGCGTATTGCCTCTCCGGAGGGGTAATAATGCGCCAGGCGAGGCGCCCCGTCAACGCCGGTTTTGCTCGCACAGCCAGTCGATGAAGGGCCGCAGAACCTGGGCAGCGGGTTCGGCCGTCTTTACCGACAGGGCTATCTCCTCGCCCAGGCCCGTCAGTATCTCGAACTGGAAGGTCGGGTTGTCGTCGAGGTCGGAAACGGATGCTGCCCCCGGATGCTCCAATAGGCGGATGGTGGTCTGCAACATGACGGACAGCTTGGCCAACCAAGGGCGGATGTCCTCATGGAAGAGGAGGTAAGTGGCGTCGGCCCCCGTCGTGTCGTCCAGCACGCGGCAGGCCTGCTCGGCCGCCTTCAGTTTTGCCAGCAGGGCCTCGGGGCGCGGCTGTCCGACCTCCACCGAATGTTTGTATTCGTCGACCAGTCGGCCCAGGGCATCCTGGTCGAAGTAGCGCAACAGCGGTGCTACGGTTTGCATGGCCTCAGCACGGCCGCGACCCACGACGGCGGGCAGCGAGGCCTGCCAGCTCTGCTGGTTGTCGAAGGCCCGGTGGTTCCAGGTGTAGTCGGCCACGCTGAAGATGGCAAACTTCGAAGCCTCGCCCTGCTGCATGGGATTGATGATGATGCAGTCGGTGCCCGTGAGGTCGGGTTCCAGGCGGGCATCGTTCTGGATGTGCTTCTCGTCGCGGAAGTTGGCGTACGTGTCCATGGGGAAGAGTTTGGTCACGTCGTTGTCGTTGCAGGGATAGTTCCACCACCAGGCCGTCTTCCGTCCCAGCCACTTGTTGGCCGTGGCCAGGTCCCGGCTGTTGGGCACCGACCATACGTTGCGGCCGGTGATGTAGATGTCGACCTTGTGGGGCGTCGGGCTGAGCGACTGGAAGAAGCGTTCTGCCACCTCGGGCTTCACCCACGAGAAGGCATACAGTTGGGGCACGTACTGCAGCGGCTTCACCGTGTCGGCCGGGGCTGTCCCGGGTTGGTTCCAACGCTTGTCAATGCTGTGCTGCAGGTCGCTCAGGCGCTGGGCTCCCAGTTGCAGGGTGGGCTCGTCGGTGGGCACGCCCACGTCGTCGACGAAGACGCCGAACTGGCGTATGCCGAGGCTGTACATGCTCTCGAACTTCTGCATGACGCGCTCCAGCACGTCGGTGGATTCGCGGTTGGTGAAGGCCGTGCCCGGATGTATGGCCCAGATGAAGTTGACCTTGGCTGCATGGGCCGCCTCCGTGATGCCGCGCAGCATGTCCTGCGTCAGGTAGCCGATGTGCTCCTGCTCGGCCGTGATGGTGGTGGGATAGGGCTCCGACCAGTAGCGTGTGTGGTAGGGGTCGCTCTTGGCGCCGTACATGTATGTATTCATCTTATATCGGGCCATGAAGCGGAAGAGGTCCTTGGTGACGGCGGCGTTATAGGGCACGCCGTAGTAGCCCTCGATGATGCCGCGGGTGCGTGTGTCGGCATAGTCCTCCAGCACGACGCAGGGCAGAGCCTGGGGCGTCTGGGCCGTGACCTCGCTGGCGCAGTCGAGCATCTGCTCCACACTGGCCAGTCCGCAGAATACGGCATCGGTGTTCTCGCCCACGATGAGCAACTGGCCACGTCCGCGCCGGTCGGCGGTCAGACTGACGATGTGGCGGTCGTACTTCGGCAGGCCGAACACCTCGCGGCTCAGTCCCTGACGGGTGGCCAACTGGTCTGCCACGCCCTGCGAGCCGTTGGTGCCCAGCACCAGGTTGGTCATACCCTTGGCCACGCGCCTACTGGTCTGCGGCCTCAGTCCGTGGTCGGCAAGCACCTGCCTGGCGCGCTCCAGGGTCGGTTCGTCTATGCCTGCCTCGGCCACGATGTTCACCTTCGGGGTGATGCGGGCAGTGCCTGCGGTCAGGGTCTGCTTCTGGGGTATGGGATAGATGGTGTAGGACTGCCGGGCCCATGCGGAGGCCACTATGGTCCACAGGAGGAATGCGAGAGAAATCAGGTTTTTCATGACACTAATGATTACAATTCACGACAAAGATAACAAAAAAAACATTGCACGTCCATGAAACAACGAAAAAAGATGAAATATATCTCCTTTTGTTACATTTGTACAAGGATTTGATAAAATTATACAAGCAAAAAAAGAGAAAAATCCCTAACTTTGTAAGCGATAGTACGAACCATATCATAAATGTTGCAACCATGATGAAACAAACTGTGCCCGACATGGTCAACAGCTTAGACGACTCGAAGCCTGCCGATGGACCGTGGTACGACATCAATGGCATAGCCACAAAGGCACCACGGAAGAATGGCATCTTCATCAAGAACGGTCGCAAATACATCATACAGAAAAAATAAAAAGTAATGAGAACATAACACCAAACTACGAACTATGAAAAAACTACTTTCCACGTTATTGCTCCTGCTGTCGCTGCCCTTGGCAGCACAAAGCGAGCGGCAAATCAAAGTGACTGAAAACATTGCCTACCGCACCGACGTCGGTCCCAGCACGGCGCTCGACCTGGCGCAACCGACATTCGGACCTCAAACGAACCGTCCCGCCATACTCATCATCCACGGCGGAGGATGGAGCGCCGGCTCAAAGAACGACATGGTGTACCGCACACTGATGGTGGACTATGCACTGAAGGGCTATGTGGTGGCCAACATGAACTACCGCCTTGTGCAGGAAGCACCACTGCCTGCCTGCATCGAAGACGTACGGTGTGCCATCCGCTGGATGAAGGCTAACGCCCAGAAGTTGGGTATCGACCCCAATCGCATTGGCACCTATGGCCACTCGGCAGGCGGACATCTGTCGCTGATGGCAGGTGTGTCGGCCGAGAGCAAGGCCTTCAACGATGCGGCCGACCCCTGGAAGGCATACGACTGTTCGGTGGCCTGTGCTGCCGGTGGTGCACCTCCCACAGAAATTGGTCGCGCCGGAGACTGGGCCGACCACACGGAGTGGTGGCCCATTGGCTACATTGGCAAGAGCAAGACGCCCTTCCTCGTGCTGCAAGGGGGTGAGGACCCGATAGTGCGCCCCAACCTGACGGAGGACTGGGTCGTGAAGATGCAGCGGGCAGGTTCGGCCGTCGATTATGTGAAGGTACATGGCCAGCATGGCGTGGCCTTCGACCAGCAGTTGGAATTCACCCGCCCCGCCATGGATGCCTTCTTTGCCCGTCACCTGAAGCACGACGACCCCACGGTTTCGTTTGAGCAAATGAAGGTGGTGGAATACGGTGGCTCGGGACGGCACAAGGCCGTGGCCGTACGCGAGCGCTCGCTGCCGGACTTCGTGGTCTATCGCCCCATGAACATGGACGCTGCCATGACCGTCGGCCGCCCTGGCATGTTTGGCACCGGCGCAGCGAAGAAGGAGAAGTTGCCCGTGCTCGTTTTCTGCAACGGTGGTTGCATGGACACCAGCATCGGCTACGAGAACATGCTCTCCGACATTGCCTCTTATGGATACGTGGTTGTGGCCATTGGCCAACTGCAGATGATGGCCCAGCACAACAAGGACCGCCATACGCCGTCGTCGATGGTAGCAAAGGCCCTCGACTGGATCAGTCAACAGGCCACAGACCCGACGTCGCCCTACTACAACAAGATTGACGTCGACCGCATCGCCGGTGCCGGACATTCATGTGGCGGAGCCCAGATACTGGCCAACGCTGCAGATTCAAGGCTGAAGACATACCTCATCTTGAATGCCGGCATGGGCAACATGACGATGGCCGACGCCAGCAAGAAGTCGCTGAAGAAGCTGCATGGCCCCATTCTCTACCTCGTGGGCGGCACCACGGACGTGGCCTGGCAGAATGCACAGATGGACTACAAGGCCATCAAGCACGTGCCTGCCTTCCTGGCCGACAACACGCGGAGCGGACATGGTGGCACCTATGAACAGCCCAACGGCGGTGCCAACGCCCGCATGGTACGTGCCTGGCTCGACTGGCAACTGAAAGGCAAGAAGGAGAACGAAAAACTCTTCGTCGATGGCGACCTCACAGGCTACGAGGCCTTCACCATACAACACAAGAATATCAAGTAAACAATTGCTTAATGAACCTTTTTGGTTTATCAAGAATTAGAGAATTAGAGAATTGTATGCAGTGATTTTATGAAGATAGATTTTGCATGGTAAAACAATTCTCTAATTCTCTAATTCTTGATAAAAAACTTGATTTACTAAAAGAGGCTGTGTCGTTGATTCGACACAGCCTCTCTTTTTTACATCGATTATGTACGGATGGATTACGCTTCGCTGAAGTCGCCCTTACCTACTCCGCACAGGGGGCATACCCAATCTTCGGGCAGGTCTTCAAAGGCCGTACCGGGCTGGATGCCGTTGTCGGGATCACCTACTGCGGGGTCGTACTCGTAACCGCAGACGTCGCAAACATACTTCTTCATAAATTTTCGTTTTGGGGTTAATATTTAATGAATTCACTTAATCACAACCATTTTACCACTACGGATGTAGAGACCCTTGGAAGCCTTCTCGACACGACGACCCGTGAGGTCGTAGGTAGCAACGCTACCACTGTTGGCTGCTGCGATGCCACTGACGGCATCGGGATTCTCGGTGGTGCAGGGCATGTCGGTCATGTCGTAGTTGGCCGTCACGACGGTCACGTTCTCAATGCCCAGGTCGGTGACGCGCTTGGGCAGCGAAACGACTTTGGCATTGGTGGCATAGAGGAGATTGCCGTCCTGGTCGTAGAACTTGTGGCCGGCATAGTTGGTGCCGCGGAAGGTGATGGTCTTCTTGTTCGACGACAGGGTATAGTAGTCGTCGGTCGATGGGGTTGCATCATCGGTGAACAAGGTGTAATCGCCACCCACGTAGGTCGACGAGGGGCTCTTCATGAGGAACTGGTTCTTGGCCTCGTCGCTCATGGGCACGCGGTTGCCGCTGGCATCCGGGATAGCGTCGAAGAGATTGTCCTTGATGGCGGGATGCGTGATGACGCGGTCGTCGATGAACATGATGTTGCCCAACTTCTTCTCGTACTTCTGCATGTATGCCTTGGCCGAGTTGATTTCGGCCTGACTGGTAGACACCAGATAGTCGGCATAGTCGCCTACGTGCACCTTAGAGATGGGGATGAACATGCCGTATGCCTCGAAAAATTCCGAGAGGTCGGCCTGTGCCGCATCGCAGGCCATCTTGGCCAGATGCAGATAGTCCTTGGCACCGGTGGCCACGCGCACACTTCCCGTCACGGTTTCGCCCTTGTTGTTCACATAGGTGAGATTCTGGGCCGTACCCTTGTTGATGGGAGACTTACGCAGTTTGCGGAACAGGTTGGGCAGGAACTGGTCGTCGTGGTGCTGCACGTGGAAGTAGAGATAGAGCTGATAGAACATCGAGGTGGTGAGCCAGATGTCGCGCTGCGACCAGGGAGTGAGCTTGGCCAGTTGGTTGAAATTCTCCGTCGGACCGTCGCGGCGGCTGGCCGTAATGCCCTGCTCGAAGACGTTGATGTTTGAGAACATATTGTTAGAGCTCTCCGTCGTACCGATGACGTTGATGCTGCCCTGGTGGTTGTGGCCAATCTCGTGGCTGGGGCCCCAGATGCTGCCGCCGCGGCGCATCTTGGCATAGTTCATGACGGTGGAGATGGTGCCTTCGGAGTACCATGTGCCGCGATTGGTGGAGTGCATGTACGAGCTGGCACCGGAGAAGACGTTCCAGATGTTGTTGTAGCGTCCTTCGAAGTCTTCCACGCCCATGTATCGGTCTTCGTTGGCAGCTATCTGTTCCCAGATGCGCGTCATGCCCTCGACTTCGTTAGGCTCGGCCTGCAGCAGCAGGTCGCGGTCGATCTGGAACACCAGATGTTTAGTCTTGAGGTTGATAAAGGGAGCTTTCAGCAGGTCTTGCTGCAAGAGTTTCCAGTCGGCATTGGTCATGTTGCGCGTGGCATCCCAGTATCCATTGAGTTGTCCGCCCTCGATGTGTATGGTGATGTCGGGATAGCGCGACAGCAGGCGGTTGTTGCCTGTGGTGCCCGACTTGATGCGGTACAATACGTATAGCATCTTCTGCTCCGAGAAGCGGAACAGGTTCAGTCCCTGCTTCAGAGTCGTCTGTCCGCCCGTAGGATGGTTGCCTGCCACACCGTCGGTGCTGACAGCCTCCAGGAACAGTTCGGAATAGTTCTTCGGGTTAGCGTCTACATATATATATATGATGTCGCCCGGATTGGCCACGATGCCCGTGGGACCGGACAGGCGGCCGAAGGGATTGCTCATGGTGAAGTTGTTGCCGTTGGCCATTTCCTCGTCGTGGCTGTAAACGCCGTAGTCCGCCACACGGAAGAAGCGTTCGAAGTCGGCCGTATACCCTGTCGACTTGTTGGTGAACTGCTGCCAGGTGTTGTTCTTCACCTTCAGCACCATCTGTTGCATGTCGGCATTCAGGGCCTTGAAGTCCTCGTTCTCGGCCAGGGCCTCATCGGAGAGGGTCTGTATGTCCTCCTTCAGCGTGGTGCAGGCCTTGTCCTCGAACAGGTTGTTCAGGTTCACCTGCAACTTGGCCTTCTGCTTCACCAGGTCTTCGTATTCGTTCTGACCGGCCCGTGCGGCTTCAATGTCTTCCTGCGACAGGGTGACCTCCTGGAAATGCCATTCGCTGGCTCCGGCATCGGTGCTCCAGTAGACAACGTTGTGGCCCTGCGTACTGGCATCGTGCAGGCCGCCCCATTCGGTGCCCACACCTATGGTATATCGGCAGTCCCATTCGTCGGCCACACGGTTGATGTTGAAGTAAGTCTTGGAAGCGCCCGAGTGATAAGGTGTGCTCGTCTGGGTCTGATGGCCGATATAGTTCTCAGTCAGCACGCTCTGGATGAGCCATCCCTCTTCTCCCTTGAACAGTTGCCAATACTGTGCGAAATTGTCCTCGTCGAGATTCTTGGCTGTCAGGTCGCTGCCTTCCGTCAGGCACAGTCCGTACATACTCACCACGCGGTAATATGCACCGTCCTTCAGTTCCTGAGCGTATGGCGACATGCCCAGGATGCGCTCCTTGATTTCCTCTACGGTGAAGTTCTCCACCGTCTCCAGATACCAGTCGCAGCCGTCGTCCATACTGTAGCTGTGGAGGCCATGGCTCGTATTCGTATTGAGGAACTTGCCGCCGAATCCGCTGTCCGACGAGATGTTATAGAACTTCTGCGTGCCCGTTGCATTGGGGCTCAGGCGGACGTACAGC